>JGI1684J13235_1000078_pt1 | contig 33117 bp, 33 predicted proteins | sample PonA232FremontCA_2_FD_13235 | JGI IMG/M metagenome (IMG submission 13235) | reverse complement strand
AAATGATTATTTTAACATCTCTTAAAAGTCCTCCTATGGACAAAAATTTGTTAGATAGGTTTATATTAATGGCAGAATCATCAGGGCTAATCCCCCTTATTGTATTTAACAAAATAGATCTTGTAGATAATTTAGATGAATACAAAGGAAATTTAGAGATCTATTCAGAAATAGGATATAATACCTTTTATATGAGTGCTAAACAGCATAAAGGTCTAAATAAATTATATCAAAATTTGGGTAATAAAATATCGGTTATTGCCGGCCCAAGTGGTAGTGGGAAGTCTACTTTAATTAATAGTATCGTTGAAGATGTTCAACTTCCTACTAATGAGGTTAGCGAAAAGTTAAAAAGAGGAGTCCATACTACAAAACATGTGGAGTTAATAACTCTACCCAGTAAAGGTTATGTGGCTGATACTCCAGGATTTACAAATATAAATATAGAGAATATTGAATCTGATAGTCTAAGATATTATTTTCCTGAGTTCAAAGAATATGAAGACCTTTGCAAATTCAGCACATGTAGTCATACCCATGAACCAGGATGTGCAGTAAAAGAAGCCCTTGAAAATGGTTTGATTAACCAAGAAAGATATGAAAGTTATAAGGAAATATATAAAGAATTACAAGAAAAAGAGGATGATATATATGGTTAATTTTGCTCCATCAATTTTATCAGCAAATTTTAGTAACTTAAAAGAAGAAGTAGAAAGTGTTAAAGATGCTAAATACCTTCATTTAGATATAATGGACGGTCGTTTTGTACCAAATATAACTTATGGCCCTTTGGTTATTGAAGCTATTAGACCATACAGTAAACAAATTTTTGATACCCATTTAATGATAGTTGAGCCCGAAAAATATATTGAAGATTTTGCAGAAGCAGGTAGTGATATTATAACTGTACATGTTGAAGCAACTGACCATATACATCGTGCTATTCAGATGATCAAATCTACTGGTTGTAAAGCAGGAGTATCACTTAACCCAGCTACTTCTTTATCGACAATAGAAAATATAATTGATGATTTAGATTTAATTTTAATAATGTCAGTAAACCCTGGTTTTGGAGGACAAAAATTTATTCCTCAGATCTTAGATAAAGTAAAAAGGTTAACTAAAATGATACAGAAAAGTAATACAGAAACTTTAATTGAGATTGATGGTGGTATTAATTTTGATAATGTTAAAGAAATAGCAGATGCCGGAGTTGATATAATAGTTAGTGGTTCTGCAATCTTTAAAGGCAATCCAGAAGAGAATCTTAATAAATTCAGAAAAAAATTGGAAGGCTAGTGATTTAATTGGGTAAAACTCTGATAGTTTTAAATGGTGTTTTTAATAATAAAAAAAATCAATTTCAAAAAATTATTAATGAATATAATAGGATTATTGCTGTTGATGGGGGATATAAATTCCTTAAAAATATTATAGATAAAGAACCTGATATTATTATAGGAGATTTTGATTCTATTGACCGAAATTCTAAATCACTTAAAAATTTCCATGGTGAAACTTATGAGTTTGACAGTGATAAGGATAAAACCGATGGTGAATTATCTGTTGATTATTGTTTAGAGAATGGTTTAAATGATATTACCTTTATTGGCGCCACAAAAGGTCGTTTAGATCAACAGTTTGGTAATATATTGTTGTTAGAATATGCAAATAATCGAGATATAAATGCCAATATTGTTGAACCTGGGATAGAAATTAATTTGATTACTGATAAAAAAATAATTAAAAATAAAGCAGGATATACATTGTCACTTTTTTCTTTAAGTGATAAAGCGATTATTAATACGCTAGAAGGTTGTAAATATGAATTAAATAATTATACCGTAGAAAGATCAAGTAGTAGAGGTATTAGTAACATTATTAAGAAAGAAAAAGCTATAATTAAAGTAGAATCAGGAAAATTATTAGCCTTTATCTGCAAAAAATGTTAATGGGAGTAAATTATGAGGAAAATTGATAGTGAAATTATTACAAAAGAAATTAAAGAAGCAGTTCAAACTGCAAATTATTCTCTGGAACAGAACTTAATCCAGAAATTAAAAACTGCTGCCAATAAAGAAAAATCTGACTTAGGAAAAAATGTTTTAAAAGAATTAATAGAAAATGCTAAAATAGCACGTGAAGAAAATATTCCGATTTGTCAGGATACTGGTATTGTAGTAATTTTTGCTGAAGTTGGTAATAATGTGAAAATAAATGGTGATTTAAATGAGGCAATAAACTATGGTATTAAAATTGGCTATAATGAAGGTTATTTAAGGAACTCGGTAGTAGAAGATCCTTTTAAAAGAGAAAATACTGGAGACAATACCCCAGCAATTATATATACTGATTTAGTTGAAGGGGATAGACTAAATTTGAAAATATTGATAAAAGGTGCCGGTAGTGAAAACATGAGTAAAATTAAAATGTTTAAACCTACTTCCACTAAAAAAGAAATTATTGATTTTGTTGTTGAAACCGTGGAAAAAGCTGGTGCAAATGCTTGCCCTCCTTATATTTTAGGTATTGGTATTGGCGGCACATTTGAAAAAGCAGCATTATTATCAAAAAAAGCTTTAGTGAAAGATTACCAAGAGGATTCATATATAGAAGATTTAGAAAGTAAAATTTTAAAAGAAGTAAACAAGACCGGGATTGGACCAGCAGGATTAGGTGGAAACACCACTGCATTAGGTGTAAATATTTTGACCCATCCCTGCCATATTGCTTCATTACCAGTAGCTGTTAATGTAAATTGTCATGCTTCAAGACATATTAAGATATCTATATAAGCAGGTGAAAAAATGAAATTAAAAACTCCTTTAACTGAGAAAAAAACTAAAGAACTTAAAGCAGGAGATAAAGTTTATCTAAGTGGTTATGTATATACTGCAAGAGACCAAGCACACAAAAGGTTATATAAACTTATTAAAAATAATGAAAAAGTTCCAATTGATTTAAATAATTCTGTAATTTACTATACTGGTCCAGCACCAGCACGTCCTAATCAAGCGATAGGTGCCTGTGGACCAACCACAAGTTATAGAATGGATGAATATACTCCAGCATTACTTAAGAGAGGTTTAAAGGGGATTATTGGCAAAGGGCCTAGAAGTAAAGAAGTTTTAGAGTCTTTAAAAGAAAATAAAGCCGTATATTTTGCCGCAATTGGTGGGACTGCTGCGTTATTATCCCAAAAAATCATTGAATCAAAAATAGTTGCTTATTCAGATTTAGAAACTGAAGCAATTAGATTACTTAAATTAAAAGAATTCCCACTAGTAGTTATTAATGATGTCTATGGTAATGATTACTATGAAATAGGTCAGAATAAATTTAAAGAAACGAGGTAATCACATGGATTTTAAAGAAGAATCTTTAAAATTACACAGGAAGTTAAGGGGCAAACTAACTGTCGAGAGCAAACATCATTTATCTAACAAGCATGACTTAAGCCTGCTTTATACTCCAGGTGTAGCTGAGATTTGTAAAAAAATAAGCGAAAATAAAGAAAATGTATATGATTATACTATTAAAAATAATAGTGTAGCAGTTATTAGTGATGGAAGCGCTGTATTAGGATTAGGGGATATAGGACCTGAAGCTGCTTTACCTGTAATGGAAGGTAAGGCTATTTTATTGAAAAGATTTGCAGGAGTTGATGCTTATCCTCTGTGTATAAAAAGAAATGAAGTTGATGAATTCGTGCAAAATGTTGTCAATTTAACTTCTTCTTTTGGAGCGATTAATTTAGAAGATATTAAAGCACCATTTTGTTTTGAAATCGAAGAAAAACTAAAAGCAAAAACAAATATACCGATTTTTCATGATGACCAGCATGGTACTGCGATTGTAGTCCTGGCTGGTTTATTTAATTCACTTAAATTAGTTAAGAAAAACATAGAAAATATCAAAATTGTTATTGCAGGCGCTGGAGCTGCTGGCTTTGCTGTTACTAAATTATTATCAACTGCTGGAGCAAAAAATATCACAGTTGTTGATAAAAAAGGTGTTGTTTATAAAGGAAGAGCAGAAAATGATAAGTATTTAGAGCAGTTAAGTGAAATTTCAGGTGAAAGAAGAGTAAGGGACTTAAAAGATGCTTTTAAAAACTCTGATGTATTTATCGGTGTATCAACTGGAGATATTGTGTCCGAAAAAATGATTAAAAGTATGAATGAAAAGCCAATAATCTTTGCGTTAGCAAATCCGAATCCTGAGATCACTCCACAAAAAGCATATGATGCAGGTGCATATATTGTAGCGACAGGGAGATCTGATTACAATAACCAAATAAATAATGTTTTAGCTTTTCCAGGTATATTTAGGGGTGTATTAGATGCTCGTGCATCTGAAGTAAATGAAAAAATGAAACTAAAAGCAGCAATTGAAATTGCTAATTTAACTGGTGGTAATTTAAATAAAGACCAAATAATTCCGGAGGTTTTTAATGAAAAAGTGGCTTTGAAAACAGCTTTTGCAGTAGCAGAGGAAGCGGTAAAAACAGGAGTAACAAAATCTGAGTTGAGTATTGCTGAAATCAAAAAAAAGATAAGAAAAAATATAGTAATAAAATAAAAAGGAGTTTATTCAATCTTAATTGAATAAACTCCGTTATAAAAAATATATTAATATGCACGTTGAACTTTATTTGCTTTCAAACATTTTGTGCAAACTGTAATTTTTTGTTTTTTACCATCCACAATTGCCTTAACTTTTTGAAGGTTGGGTTTTTGAGTACGGCTGCTTACACTAGTAACATTTCTACCAACTCCACCTTTTTTCTTAGCTTTACCACGTCTTCTGATTCTATTAGCATTATTGCTACCTTTGCCGCATATTTCACAATATTGAGCCATTTGTTACACCTCCTGTGTCTTATATAACTTTTCAGTCAAATATCATTTTAACACATAAGGACTGGTTGTGACAAGTAGTTTATGATATTAATTTTAGTTTATTAGAGTTATTGTTGCAAGATTTAGTAATATATAGTAAAATTACAATGTATATAAAGAGAGGTGAAAATAATGGTAAAAGAAATTAATACTGATTTAGGGAAAGTTTTGATAGCTGAAGAGGTCATTGAAAATATAGCTGGCTTATCAGCGATGGAGTGCTATGGCCTTGTAGGTATGTCATCAAGAAATATGCAGGATGGAATTGCAGATCTCCTTGGTTTAGATAATTTAAGTAAAGGGGTGTCTGTAGAAATTGATGAAGAAGAAGTTTCAATAATCCTTAATATTATAGTTGAATATGGAACAAATATTCATGAGGTTGCAAATAATATAATAGATAGAGTGAAATACACTCTTAAAAGCAGAATAGGTATTGAAGTAGATAATATAGAGATAAACGTCCAGGGAGTGAGAATAGGTAATGGTACAGAATGAGGAGATAAAAGTTATAGATGGAGACACCTTCAGGAAAATGTGTTATGGCGCACTTAATAAACTTAAAGATCAACAATCATATATAGACTCATTAAACGTTTTTCCGGTACCCGATGGTGATACCGGAACTAATATGTTGTTAACATTCCAGGAAGCAGTTGAAAATATTGACCAATCTAATTCAAATCGAATTGATAATTTAACCAAAGCCCTTTCTAAAGGTGCTTTAATGGGAGCTAGAGGTAACTCTGGTGTTATTTTATCACAGTTGTTGAGAGGTTTTTCAGAAGCTAATAAGTATAATAAGACAATGGAAAATGCAGATTTAATTAAGTCTTTATCAGAAGCTTCACGCATTGCATATCAAGGTGTTTTAAGACCGGTTGAAGGTACTATATTAACAGTAGCTAGAAAAGCGGCTAGAAGAGCTGAAAAGCTTAAAAATGCTGAAAACATTGAAGAGCTATTAAAAAAAGTAATTAAAACTGCTCATAAAGCATTAAATAAGACCCCTGACCAATTACCTGAGTTGAAAGAAGCTGGAGTGGTTGATGCAGGAGGTCAAGGTTACCTAACTATTTTAGAAGGCATGTTAGCAGGATTAACTGGAAAAGAAGAAATTACTAAAGAAACTACTGTTAAAAAAGAGACCAAGGAAGAAGTTGAAGATTTGAAATATGGATATTGTACTCAAACCTTAATTAATGTTGCTGATAAAGATGTGAATATAGATGAAATAAAAAATGATATAGAACAATTCGGAGATTCATTAATGGTAGTTGGTGATGAAGAAATTATCAAGATTCATATTCATACTAATCATCCAGGTATTATTCTTGAGTATGCCTTAAAAACTGGAAGTTTAAGAGATATAAATATCGACAATATGAAATTACAAAATGCTGATATGAGAGAAAAGAGTGAAATGAGGCAGAAAGAGGAATATGAGAAGCTGAAGGATGAAAAGATTGAAGATTTTGATGATAAGCTTATTAAAAATCCTAAAACTGAAAAACTAAATAGAGAAACCGGCATAATTGCTGTAGCTAAAGGGAAAGGAATCAAGAATATACTAATGGAACTTGGTGTAGATTTAATTATTGATGGGGGTCAGTCAATGAACCCTAGCACAAATGATTTTGTCGATGCTATTAATGAAATTAAACAAGACAAAATAATAATATTACCAAATAATAAAAATATTATTTCAGCGGCCCAACAAGCTTCTTCAATTTCTGATAAAAATATTAAAGTGGTAACTACAAAAGCAATTCCAGAAGCTATTGCAGCCTTATTAGTATTTAATGATAATGATGAACTTAGTAAAATTAAAACTGCAATGGAAGAAGAAACAACTTCTGTTAAAACCATTGAAATAACTTATGCCGTTAAAGATTCTAATGTCAATGGTTTTGAAATTAAAGAAGAAGATGTGATTGGTATAGTTGATGGTACTATTAAAGCTGTCGGAGATACTGAATTAGAAGTAGTTAATGATGTAATTAATGAAGTTTGGGATGATGAAGATCTTATTACTATCTATTATGGTGACGGTGCTGATGAAAAAGAAGCTAGTAAAATCAAAAAGACTTTTCAAGAGAAATCATCTAATGCTGAAATTGAAATTTATGAAGGTGGTCAACCACTTTACCCATATATAATATCAATGGAATAATTCTTAATAAGGAGCAATAATATGACAATAGGAATTTTAACTGATAGTACGTGTGATTTACCGGACTCTATTATAAAAGATTATAATATTGAATTCATTCCTTTAACAGTAAGAATAGGGAATAGACAATATAAGGATAAAATTGAGATAACTTCAAACCAATTTTTTAGTCAAATAAAAAGCTCAGAAGTAATGCCGACAACCTCACAACCATCGGCTGGTGAATTTTCTACTAAATATGCAGAATTAAACGAAAAATATGACCATATTATTTCTATACATTTATCAAGTCATTTAAGTGGTACTATTCAATCTGCAAAATTAGCTTTAAAAGAAAACCCCGATTATAATGTTACAATAATTGATTCCCGTTCAGCTTCTATGGGATTAGGTTTTTTAGTTATTCTAGCTAGCAAGCTTGTGAGAAGCGGTTTTGAAAAGGAGCATATTATAAAAATATTAAATGAGGCTAAACAAGAGATTGAAATTTATTTAACAGTTGATGATCTTTCCTTTTTACAAAAAGGAGGGCGTATAAATAAAGCACAATCCTTTATTGGTAATTTAATTAATTTAAAACCAGTCTTAAAATTAGATTTTAATTCCAAAAGTGTTGAACCTATAGATAAGGTTCGAGGAACAAAGAAAACACATAATAAAATATTAGAATTCGTGGATGATTATATTTCTAAAGATAATATAGAAAATAATTATTGGTTTGGTTTATTATATGGTGAAAAAGAATATGCTGAAACCTTTAAAGATAAATTTCAACAGACAATTGACAAAAAAAAGTGTGATTATGAATATTATGAAAATAATGTAGGTCCTGTGATTGGCAGTCACACGGGCCCCACAGTTTATGGTATTATTCTCTTCAAGGGTGGGAAATATTTAAATGAGCAAATCTAAACAAGAGGATATAAGATATCTTACAGGTGTAGGTCCAAAATTCGAAAAAAGATTAAACAAATTAGATATATATTCATTAAATGATCTATTTTACTATTTTCCTCGCACCTATGAAGATAGAGGTGATTTTAAGGAAATTAGATTTATCAGACCTGGACAAGAAGTAAGTATTCAGGCCGAGGTATTAGACAAAGAACTTATTAGAAGAGGGAAATATAAATCTATTTTTAAAGTAACTTTATCAGATGGAACCGATACTGTTATATGTACATGGTTTAATCAATCTTACTTAAAGGACGTATTTGAAAAAGGGGAAAAATATAATTTATATGGAGAATTAAGTAAAGAAAGTTTTTTTAAGTATAATAAAAAGGAGATCATTAATCCCGTTTATGAAAAATTGGAAGAAGATTCTCCTGCCATTCATACTGGACGTGTTGTCCCAATATATTCTTTGACTGAGGGGCTTACTCAAAAAAGATTAAGGTATATTGTTTATCAAGCGATTAAAGAACATTTAAAAAAAATGGATGAATTTTTGCCATCATATATTATTGAAAAATATGATTATATAGAAATTAGAAAAGCAATCCTTAATATGCATTTTCCTCAGGATAGAAAGATTTTCATTAAAGCAAGAAACCGTCTTGCTTTCCAGGAATTATTTTTGTTTCAAATTGCGATGCAAAAAAGGAAAAAAAATTATCAACGGAAAAAGGGAATACAACATACAGCAACAACTCAAATAGTTAATAATTTATTAGAAGAACTACATTTTGATTTGACTGGAGCTCAAGAAAGTGTTTGGGACCAGATAAAAAATGATATGGAAAATTCACATCCGATGCAAAGATTACTGCAGGGAGATGTAGGATCAGGTAAAACTGTTGTTGCAGTAATGGCTTTAATTAAAACAATTGAAAATGGATATCAGGGAATTATGATGGCTCCCACCGAAATTTTAGCAGAACAGCATTACATTAAAATAAAAAAGCTATTAAAAAACTTTAATTACAATATAGAACTGTTAATAGGTGGCATTAAAGATACAAAAAAAGAAAAAATTATCGAAAGAATTAAAAACAATAAAGCTGATCTTATTATAGGTACTCATGCCCTATTTCAAAAGGATATTGATTATTCTGAAATAGGTTTGATTGTAATAGATGAACAACACAGGTTTGGAGTAGAACAGAGATATGAGCTAAAACAAAAAGGTGAAAATCCTGATCTATTAGTTATGACAGCAACCCCGATACCTCGGTCTTTAGCATTAACTCTTTATGGAGATTTAGATTTATCAATAATTGATGAGATGCCGCCTGGCAGAAAGCCTGTAATTACTACCTGGCGAACCGATAAGAGTCGAGGTAAAATTTATAATTTTGTGAGAGAAAAAATTACAGAAGGCGAACAAACTTATGTAGTTTGTCCTTTAATAGATCCTTCTGAAGAACTTGCTGCTTATTCTGTTACTGAAATAAAAGAAATGTTAAGCGATAATTATCTATCTGACTTTAAAATAGAAGCCTTACACGGCCAATTAAATAATAATGAAAAAAATAGAATTATGAATGATTTTGTTAATCAAAAAATAGATGTATTGATTTCTACTACAGTTATTGAAGTAGGTGTTGATGTAAAAACCGCCAATGTTATGGTTATTGAAAATGCAGAAAGATTTGGTTTAGCACAATTACATCAATTGAGAGGTAGAGTAGGCCGAAGTGATTCACAAGCCTACTGTATAATGATTGCTAACCCCAAAACAGAAGAAGCCAAAAAAAGATTAGAAGTTATGACTGAAACCAATGACGGATTTCGTATATCAGAAGCTGACCTTGAAATAAGAGGGCCTGGTGAATTCTTTGGGACTAGACAACATGGAGTTACAGACTTACAAGTTGCTGATATACTTAAAGACAGAAAGATTTTGGCTAAGGCAAATAAAGAAGCAAACCAACTTACTAATGATAAAGAATGGCCTAAAAAACATCATAAGTTATCTGAGAAATTGAAAGAGTTAGAAATAATAATATAATTGTGAGTGATTTAAAATGCGAGTAATAGCTGGAAAAGCAGGTGGAATTAGATTAGAAAGTATTGATACTAAAGAGGTAAGACCTACCCTAGATAAAGTAAAAGAAGCTTTATTTAGTATGATTTTACCATATTATCCTTTTAAAAAAGGCCTCGATCTTTTTGCTGGATTTGGTACATTGGGATTAGAAGCAATTAGCAGAGGGGTAGAAGAACTTACATTTGTTGAACAGAAAAGTCAATATGCAGAAGTTATTAAAAGAAATATAGAAAAATGTGGTTTTGAAGATCAATGTCAGGTAAAGACGAGAAATGTATTCAAATATCTTGAAAACCTAAATAAAAAACATGATATTGTTTTTTTAGATCCTCCCTATAAAAGGGATTATGTTAATAATACTTTATATTCACTTATACATAATGATTTGTTATATAATGATTCTCTTTTGATTATTGAACACCATCGAGATGAAAATATAGATGAAATAGAAAATTTTATTACTTTAAAAGATCGTAATTACAATGACACAGTAATAAAAGTATATTTATATAAGGAGGAAAAATAGATGTTAGATCGAGTAGTTTATCCAGGAAGCTTTGATCCCGTTACTAAAGGACATTTAAATATAATAAAAAGGGCTGCCAATATTTTTGATGAAGTGATAGTATCTGTTTTTAACAATCCTAATAAAAATCCGATTTTTTCAATGGAAGAAAGGGTGGAATTGTTAAAAGAAACTACTGCAGAAATTTCAGAAGTAAGAGTTGATTCCTTTTCAGGGTTAACAACTAATTATGTGAAATCAAAGAATGCTAGTGCAATTATTAGAGGTTTAAGGGCAGTTTCAGATTTCGAAGGAGAATTTCAAATGGCTTCTATGAACAAAGAATTAGACCCTGAAATTGAGACAATATTTTTAATGACAGATTCTAAATATGCTTTTCTAAGTTCTAGTGTAGTAAAAGAAGTAGCCCAATTTGGAGGAAGTATGGATAACGTAGTTCCAAAAGTAGTTGAAAAAGCTTTGCTCAATAAATACAACACAAAATGATAATAGTTGGAGTGGTTGCTATATGAAAAAGAATAGATTAAAAAAAGGTATTGGAATACTAATAATTGCTTTTATAATAATTAATTTTATCCCCACTCCTTTTTATGTGATGTCTCCTGGAATAGCCGAAGAATTATCACCTATAATAAGTGTAGAAGATGGATATAAAGAGCAAATTAAAGGGAGTTTTTTATTGACTGCAGTGGGGAGCCGAAAAGCTACTGTATGGGATTATATTTATGTTAAAACCATTCAACCTAGGGGTTATGAGTTAGAAGTTATTTCAGAACAATTACCAGAAGGTGTAAATATGGACAAATACCTTCAAATGATGGAAAATTTAATGGAAGAAAGTAAGTTAACAGCTGAAGCAGTAGCTTTACAAAAATTAGGCTATGATGTAAACATTCAGGGCGAAGGTGTAGAAATAATAGAGGTTCTAAAAAATAGTGAAGCTGCTGGAAAGCTACAGAGTGGAGATATTATAACATCTATCGATGGTAATGAAACAGATATTGCATCTGCAGCTGTTGATATAATAAGAAATAGAGAAATTGGAGATACTGTCAATTTAGAAGTACTAAGGGATAATAAAAAGATTAATTTAACAGTTGAAACAATTGAATTACCGGAAAGTCCTGGTAAACCTTCTATAGGTATTTTGATAACTACCAAAAATCTCAATTATGAATTCCCGATAGAAGTTAAATATGATACTGGTAATATCGTAGGACCCTCGGCAGGTGGGATGTTTGCATTAGAAATATATAATCAGTTGGTAGAAGAAGATTTGACTAAAGGAAAAAAAATAGCTGGTACTGGAACAATTAACTTAGAAGGTGAAATCGGACAAATAGACGGTATTAAGCAAAAAATTATAGCTGCAGAAGAAGCACAAGCAGAAATATTTATTTTACCAGAAGAAAATTATGAGGCAGCAAAAAATGTTAAAAAAAATATACAATTAGTTCCAGTGAAAACTTTTGAAGAAGCTATTCAGTTTTTAACTAACCAAAATATTTCAAAAGCAGCATAAATTAATCCAATTTGATGACATTTCTAGTGAAATCTTGATGTGAACTTCTATAAACAGGATTTTTATATAATAAGTTATATATATCAGTACCCAATATATCGTAGCTTAAAGAGTTCTGGAGAAGCTTTTTATTATTAAATGATAACTCATTTATATATTCAGATGGATTAATGATAACTGGAAGTTTTGATTTTTTATTTATATGTGATAAAAGGTTTTCACCCTTTTCTGTAAAGCCTAAAATTCTCAAATAAGACGGTCCTTGGATATCATGTTTATTTAAATTATTTTTTTGTAAATCAAATAATATATTTATCAATATCCTTTGAAATCTAGTTTTTGTAAAAGAACGGGTATTTAAATTTTTCATTAATTGTTGATAATTACCCGATGTTTGGGCTGCTTTTTTTATTCTATGAGCTAGGTTTTCATTAACATCTCCAATATTAATGAGATCATTTATAGTATATTGTCTAATTTTAGTCAGCAGCATAATACCCAGATTATTTAAATCAAGAGGTATTTGTTTATTTTGAATTAATTCATTCAAAATCTGATAAGTAAAGTTTGGAACCTTATTTTTAATTTCTGTAAGTTTGTTATTATTTATATAATTTCTTATGGAGGTAGCACTTATAAAATCATCATCAATTTCTTTAGAATGATAACCTTGTCCAACTCTTTTTATTGTTTTTAAATTCAAATCAAGACTATATGTATATTTTGCTTTTAAATATTCAATTCCTAGAATATTATTAGATCCATTTAAAATCTGGAATATATTTTGTTCAGCCCAATAATCATTATCTATTTTTAACTTAATTTGATCTATTAACGCATATTTTCTTGCCGCAGGAAAGACAAGTCCTTCTTTTAAGTAGTGGCTTAATCTTTTTTCATAATATTTATTTTCAGTAATTAAAAGTTTGGCAATTTCACGTAAAGTGTCTATTTTTCCGTATTCACTACCAAATACAACATTGTCAACTATTCCTAATGCATCTAAAAGGCGCATAGAAGCTTGCGAAAAGTATTCAGCGCTTCGAACACTGTAACACAAGGGTAGCTCAATTAATAGATCTACACCGCCTTTTAAGGCCATTTTAGTTCTATTCCATTTATCACAGATGGCAGGGGTCCCTCTTTGCATAAAATTACCAGACATGACTGCAACAATATAATCAGAATTTGTAATTTCCCGGGTTTTTTTGATATGATATTTATGTCCATGATGAAAAGGATTATATTCAACGATTATTCCAGCAACTTTCATTTATAAATCATCCTTTTTATTAATAATTAACATTTTCATTATTATATTATCAGAAAATATACATAATAACAAAGGTTTATTTATATTAAAATTACATATAGAAAAATTATTATTATTGTAATATAATACAATACAAAGGAGTGTGAAATATATATGGATGTAATGAAAGAATTTAAAAATAAGGCCAAACAATCAAAAAAGACAATTGTTTTGCCTGAAGGATATGAACCAAGAATGATAAATGCCTTACCACAAATTAAAAAAGAGAATTTAGCTGATATTATTCTTTTAGGAAAAGAAGCAAAAATAAAAGGCATTGCTAATAAAGAAGGTGTCAGTCTTGATGGTATAACTATAATAAACCCCGAAAAATCTGAATTAAAAGAAGAATTTGCTGATATTTTTTATGGTTTAAGGAAACATAAAGGAATTACTAAAGAAGATGCATTAGATAGGATTGTAGACCCGTTATATTTTGGAATATTATTAGTACATACTGAAAAAGCGGATGGAATGGTAGCAGGTTCAATTAATGCTACAGGAGATGTCTTAAGACCAGCTTTGCAGATTGTAAAAACAAAAGATGATATTTCCGTGGTTTCGGGAGCCATGATTATGGATGTTCCTGAAAGTGAGTATGGACACGATGGTATATTTATCTTTTCTGATGTAGCTGTTAATCCTAATCCAGATGCAAAACAATTAGCTGAAATTGCTGTTTCTTCAGCTGAGACTGCTAAATTATTACCTGGTTTGGATCCAGAAGTTGCTATGTTATCTTTTTCAACAAAAGGTAGTGCAAAACATGAACTTGCTGATAAGGTAATAGAAGCTACAGAAATTGCTCAGAATTTAAACCCTGACCTTTCTGTAGATGGAGAAATGCAGGCTGATGCGGCTTTAGTTCCTGAAGTTGGTAAAAAGAAGTCACCGGATAGTAAAGTTGCGGGTAAAGCCAATGTTTTAGTATTCCCCGATTTACAGGCAGGTAATATTGGATACAAATTAGTGCAAAGATTAGCAAAAGCGGATGCAATTGGACCAATTTTACAAGGCATGGCTAAACCAGTAAATGATCTTTCCCGAGGTTGTTCAGTTGAAGATATTGTTAATGTTGTAGCAATTACTGCAGCACAAGCTCAAAATTTATAATAACAGGAGGAATAAGAAATGAAGATATTAGTATTAAATAGTGGTAGTTCATCAATTAAGTTTCAATTATTCAACATGGAAAAGGAAGAAGTTTTGGCAAAAGGACAAGTCGAAAGAATTGGGATTGAAGGTTCAGCAATTGAATATGAAAATATGAGTGGTCAGGAAGTAGAAAAAGATATTGATATATCTGATCATAGAGAAGGTATTGAACATATTATTGATATGTTATTAGACTCCGAAGTTGGTATTTTAGAAGATATTGATGAAATTAATGCTGTAGGTCATAGAGTAGTTCATGGTGGGGAAAAGTTTGCTGAATCAACATTAATTACTGATGAAGTTATAAATTCAATCGAAGAAGTTTCATCTTTAGCACCACTTCATAATCCTCATAATTTATCTGGAATTAGAGTTTGTAAAGAATTATTACCTGGTAAACCTCAGGTAGCAGTTTTTGATACAGCATTTCATCAATCTATGCCAGAAGAAGCATATACTTATGCAATACCATATGAATACTATGAAAAATATGGTGTGAGACGTTATGGATTCCATGGTACATCTCATAAATTCGTTTCAAATAGAGTAGCTGAAATTATGAATGAAGATAAAGATGATCTTAAAATCATTACCTGTCATCTTGGCAATGGTGCTTCTATTGCTGCAGTTGATGGTGGAGAATCTGTTGACACTAGTATGGGTATGACTCCATTGGAAGGTTTAGTAATGGGAACCAGAAGTGGAGATTTAGATCCAGCAATTATACCTTTCTTAATGGAAAAAGAAGATTTAGATGAAAAAGAAATCGATAGTATTCTTAATAAGAAAAGTGGATTACTTGGTGTCTCAGGTGTTAGTAATGATTCAAGAGATGTAAGAGAAGCAGCTCATAATGGAAATCATAGAGCAGAATTAGCTGATAAAGTATTTAACTATCGTGTAAGAAAATATATTGGTGCTTATATTGCTGCACTTAATGGTGTAGACGCAGTTGTCTTTACTGGTGGTATCGGCGAAAACGCTGCTGGTGTAAGAGAACACATCGTAGATGGATTAGATAATTTAGGTTTTGAACTTGATGCTGAAGCAAATAAGGTTCGTGGAGAAGAAAGAGAAATTACATCTGAAAATTCTAGAGTTAAGGCTTTTGTAATTCCAACAAATGAAGAGTTAGTTATAGCTAGAGATACTGAAAATATTGTAGAAAATGAATAAATTACTTGACAATGAATTATAATTTTTTATATAATTAACTCTGGTTCATACACAGAGGTGAAGAAAAATGATTGTAGATTTTAGTGACCTAAAGGAAGTAGGTAGCAAGAAGAAGTATACTTCCGAACTTGATGTTGATCATATCAATTTTAGGAATAGAAATATTGAAATTGATGGACCTTTAACAGTTGAATTAGATGTTTTAAAAACAGAAAGATCGTTTGTCTTATCAGGGGAATTAGAGGGTGTGTTAATATTACAATGTAGTCGTTGTTTAAAATATTTTGAATACCCAATTCAAGTAGAGATAAGTGATGAATTATCAAATGAAGACATTGAGGATCTTCACAATATAAATTTATTTCCAATATTTGAACGTGATATTATATTGGAAATACCTATAAAACCTCTTCATGATAAAAGCTGCAAGGGATTATGTCCCATTTGCGGTCAAGATTTAAATGAAGAAGAATGTGATTGTGAAAAAGAAAGTATTGATCCGAGGTTAGAAAAATTAAAAGAATTCAAACAAAAATAGAAGAAAGAACAGGAGGTGTTAGGATATGGCGGTTCCAAAGAAGAGAACTTCTAAGTCCAGAAAAAGAAAGCGTCGCACTCACTGGAAATTAAAAGCTCCAAATTTAGTGGAGTGTCCAGAATGTGATGAATTAATATTATCACACCGAGCATGTCCAAGCTGTGGATATTACAAGGGTGAAAAAGTAATTAACACGTAAGTGTTTTGAAGGTAGGTCTAAAGAATAATAGACCTACCTTTTTTATTTTTTGAAAAAAAAATATCTTTAAGTAGGAATATGAACTTAAATACATAATATATAATAAATAGTATAAGTATAAATATTAAGGAGATGATGGTTTTGAGAATTGTAATAGATGCAATGGGTGGAGATCAAGCTCCGGAAGAAATTGTAAAAGGAGCTGTTGATGCGGTAAAAAGTTTTTCTGACTTAACCTGTATATTAACAGGGAAAGAAGGAAAAATTAATAGAATATTAGATAATTATGAATATAATGTCGATTCTATTGAAGTAGTAGATGCTTCACAGGTAGTAACTATGTCAGATAAACCATCTGAAGTACTCCGTAAAAAGAAAGATTCTTCATTAATTGTTGGTACAAATTTAGTGAAAGATAATAACGCAGAAGCCCTTATATCAGCTGGTAATACGGGTGCTGTTATGGCTTCGGGTATTTTTAATATAGGGAGGGTTTCTGAAGTAAAGAGACCCCCAATAGCAACTGTTTTTCCTTCCAAAATAGGTAAAACAATTGTATTAGATGCTGGGGCAAATGTTGACTCAAACCCTCAACATCTGATACAATTTGCAATAATGGGTCAGATATATGCTGAGCAAGTATTAAATATAACTAATCCTAGAGTAGGACTTTTAAGTATAGGTGAAGAAAAGGAAAAAGGAAACAAATTAAATAAAAATACATATAAATTAATGGAAAAAGAAAGTAAAATTAATAATTTTATTGGTAATATAGAGGGTAGAGATATTTTCAAAGGTAATTGTGATGTAGTTGTCTGTGATGGTTTTGTAGGAAATATTGTATTAAAAACCACAGAAGGCGTTGCTTCTTTTGTTTTTGATTTATTAAAAGAAACCTTAACTAAAAATTTAAAATCCAAACTTGGAGCTATGTTACTTAAAGATGAACTAAAAAAAATGAAAGAAAAAGTAGATTATAAACAATATGGTGGTGCACCTTTGCTAGGATTACAAGGACTTGTCATAATTAGTCATGGAAGTTCTGATTCACAGGCTATTTTTAGTGCAATTAAAGTGGCAAGAGAAGCAATTCAAAATAATGTAGTGCAAATTATTGAAAATAAATTAGAAAAGAAATAATACGGGAGTGATTGAATAATGTATTTAAATACAGAGATATGTGATTTGTTTGATATAAAATATCCAATCTTACAAGGAGGTATGGCCTGGGTTGCTACTGGTGAACTTGCGTCAGCTGTCTCAAAGGCTGGTGGTTTAGGAATTATTGGAGCAGGAAATGCGCCCAAAGATGTAATAAAAGAGGAAATTAGAAAAGTTAAAGAGGTAACTGATAACAACTTTGCTGTAAATGTAATGCTTTTATCTCCCTTTGTAGATGATATAGTAGATCTAGTAATTGAAGAAAATGTTCCTGTTGTTACTACCGGTGCAGGAAATCCAGGTAAGTATATAGATAGATTTAAGGAAAACAATATAAAAGTAGTGCCTGTAGTATCTTCTGTGGCTTTAGCTAAAAGACTAGTTAGAACTGGTGTTGATGCAGTAATTGCTGAAGGTACTGAAGCAGGAGGACATATTGGCGATTTAACGACCATGAGTATGGTACCTCAGCTTGCTGATGCAATTGACGTACCTATCATTGCAGCAGGAGGTATAGCCGATGGAAGGGGCTTTGCAGCCGCTTTATCATTAGGAGCATCTGGAGTTCAAATGGGAACTAGATTTGTTTGTTCTACTGAAAGTATTGCTCATGATAATTATAAAAAAGCTATTATAAATGCTAGAGATAGAGATGCTGTAGTAACGGGAAGAAGTACAGGTCATCCTGTACGCAATTTGAAAAATAAATTAACCCGAAAAATTGATAATATGGAAAAAGAAGAGACTGCAAAAGAAAAAATTGAAGAAATGGGTTCCGGTAAATTAAGAGAAGCTGTATGTGAGGGCAATATTGAGTTTGGCAGTATAATGGCTGGTCAAATTGCTGGAATGATTGAAGATGAATTATCAGTAAAAGAAATTATTAATAATATTATAAATGAAACTATTGAAGTTATTGAGAATAATAGGAATTATATAAGAGAATAATATTTCTCTTTTTAGATATTAAATTTTGTGGTGATTTAAAGGGGGTAGTTAAGGGGTAAAAAATAAATAAGAGTTCAAAACTGATTAATTAATAATGAATAAGAAGAAAGGTGGAAATATAAATGAGAAGAGCAACTATAACAGGTTGGGGAAAACATCTACCCCCGAACGTTATGACAAATAAAGATTTAGAGGAAATAGTTGACACCACTGATGAGTGGATTCAGAAAAGAACTGGAATTAAAAAACGTAGAATAGCTGATGAAGATACTGCGACTTCTGATTTGGCTATTGAAGCATCTAAAAAGGCTTTAGATAAAGCTGACTTAGATCCCGAGGAGTTAGATTTAATTATTGTATCTACAGTTACTCCAGATATGGCTTTTCCAGCTACCGCTTGTATTGTTCAGGATAAAATAGGGGCAAATAATGCAGCTGCATTTGATCTTGAAGCAGGCTGCTCAGGCTTTGTCTATGGACTGAGTGTAGGCGCACAATTTATTGAAAGTGGTCTTTATGATAATGTGCTAGTAATTGGAGCAGAAACTTTGTCTAAGATCACAGACTGGGAAGATAGAAACACTTGTGTATTATTTGGAGACGGCGCAGGAGCAGCAGTTTTACAAGCTACTGATAAAGGCGGATTTTTAGCTTTTGATTTAGGATCAGATGGTAGTGGAGCAGGAGCTTTATATATGGAAGCAGGAGGTTCTGCAAAACCCGCTAGTTTAGAAACAGTTAAAAACAAACAGCATTATATTAGAATGGAAGGTAATCCTGTTTTTAAATTTGCTGTAAAAACCATGAAAAGGGCTTCTTTAGATGTATTAGATAAGGCTAATTTAACTACAGATGATATTAATTTATTAATACCACATCAAGCTAATACAAGAATTATTAAATCTGCAAGAAGAAGATTAAAGCTTGATGAGGATGAAGTTTATGTAAACTTACCGGAATTAGGTAATACTTCTAGTGCCTCTGTAGCAATTGCAATGGCTGAAGCTAGAGAAAATGGAAAAATCAAAAATGGAGATAATTTACTATTAGTTGCGTTTGGAGCAGGCTTAACATGGGCTGCTGCAGCAATTGAATGGAATGAAAATATTTAAATAATGGAGTGAGTTATAATGAGTAATAATATTGCTTTTGTATTTCCTGGTCAGGGTTCCCAATATGTAGAAATGGGTAAAGATTTCTATGAAAATTTTGAACTGGCTAGAAATTACTTTGATAAAGCAAATGAAATTTTGGATATAGATCTAAAAAAATTATGTTTTGAAGGTCCAGAAGAGGAATTAACTGAAACACAAAATACACAACCAGCTATTTTTACTGTAAGTATGATTGCTTATAACTTAATGAAAGAAAAAGGGGTAGAACCTTCAATGTTAGCTGGACATAGTCTAGGAGAATATGCAGCTTTGTGTGCCGCCGGAGTTTTTGATTTTGAAACAGGTTTGAAGTTAGTTCGTAAAAGAGGAGAATTAATGGCGTCGGCTGTTTCAGAAGGTTCAAAAGGTACTATGGCAGCTATAATTGCTTTAGACCGTAAAGAAATTGAAAAAATATGTGAAGAAGTAAATGGTGTTTGTGAATTAGCGAATATTAACTCACCAATGCAGATTGTCATTTCCGGTGAAGTAGATGCGGTTCATGAGGCAATGGAAAAAGCTGATGAAGCTGGAGCTAAAAAAGTAGTGGAATTAAACGTAAGTTCAGCATTTCACTCTCAATTGATGGAACCAGCTAAAAACAAACTTAAAGATTATATTAGTGATATTAACTTTAACAACCCCGAGATACCGGTAATTGCAAATAGTACTGCTGATTTTGTAGAGACAAATGAGGAGATAGTATCAGCTCTAGAAAAACAACTAACTAATGCAGTTAGATGGGTTGAAAGTATGGAATTAATGGGTAAAAATGATGTTGAACTTGCTTTTGAAGTAGGTCCAGGTAGAGTTTTAAAAACACTAATGAGGAGAATAAATCGTTCCATTAAAACATACAATATACAGGATAAAGCTAGTTTAGAAAAAGCATTGAAAAAAATATAAATCAGGAGGTTTATTTAATATGAGTAATAGAGTTGTAGTTACAGGGCTTGGAGTTGTATCTTCATTAGGTATGGAGATTGACCAGTTCTGGGATAATATAGTAAATGGAAAGTCAGGTATTTCAAAAATAGAAAGTTTTGATACAGAAGAATATTCAAGTAAAATTGGTTCTGAAATAAAAGATTTTGATCCTAATGAATATATTGACCGTAAAGATGCCAAAAGGATGGCAGTCTTTACTCAATATGCAGTTGTTGCTGCTATCAAAGCCTTACAAGATGCTGGTTTGGAAGTTACTGAAGATATCGCAAATGAAGTAGGTGTTTTAATAGGTTCGGGTATTGGTGGAATAGAAGTATTTGAAAAACAAATAGGAAGACTTGTAAATAGAGGGCCTAAAAGAATTAGTCCTTTCTTTATTCCTATGATGATTTCAAATATGGCTGCTGGTCAAGTAGCAATTTATGCTAATGCTAAAGGTCCAAATAGTAATGAGGTAACAGCTTGTGCTTCAGGAACTCACTCAATTGGTGAAGCAATGGAAATTATAAAAAGAGGAGATGCCAAAGTGATGATTGCTGGCGGCTCTGAGGCTTCTGTTACAAAATCAGCAGTAGCTGGATTTAGTAATATGAAAGCACTTTCTACTAGAAATGATGAGCCTCAAAAGGCTAGTAGACCTTTTGATAAACAAAGAGATGGTTTTGTAATTGGTGAAGGAAGTGGAATATTAATCCTTGAAGATTATGAATTTGCTAAGAAAAGAGGAGCAAATATTATAGCTGAGGTTAGTGGGTATGGAATGTCTGCTGATGCTTATCACATGACACAGCCAGCTCCCAATGGTGAAGGAGCTTATAGAGCAATGGAAATGGCAGTTAATAAAGCTAATTGTTCATATGAAGATATTGGTTATATAAATGCCCATGGTACTTCTACACCTTTTAATGACAAGTTAGAAACTCAGGCTATTAAAGATTTATTTGAAGGTCATGCAAGAGAATTAGCTGTAAGCTCTACAAAGTCAATGACAGGACATTTATTAGGTGCTGCTGGAGGAATTGAAGCCGTAATTTCTACTTTGGCTTTAAGAGATAATGTTTTACCTCCAACAATTAATTATGAAAACGAAGATCCTGAATGTGATCTAGATTATGTTCCAAATGAAGCCAGAGAAGTCAAAGATTTAAAAGCTATCCTCTCCAATTCCTTTGGTTTTGGTGGACAGAATGCATGTATAGTTTTAAATAAAGTAGAATAAACATAATATAAAAAAACAAGGTACAGGAAAATTCCTGTACCTTGTTTAAAATATTTATATATTAAATTACTATTAAAAGCTTTCCCAGTGGATGACCTCATCTAATTCTTTTTTATCTGGTTGAGGATTTTCATCGGGGTAACCTATAGTAATAATTGAAATCAATTTATATTGTTCAGGTACTCCCAAAAGTTCTTTTACACTAGAAGCATAAGGTTTACCTTCACCATAACTTCCAATCCAGCAAGAGCCTAAACCAAGCTCTTTGGCTGCTAACATGATATATGTACTCACATTAGAGCCATCTTCAAGATGATGGTTAACATCTTCACTAAATACTGCTATACAAGCAGGAAACTCTTTATCTTGATCAATATAATCTTCTAATTTTTCAATTTTTTCGTCTTCAGTTACAACAACGAATTGCCAAGGTTGTACATTATTAGCTGTTGGTGCATATCTTGCTGTTTCTACAATTTTTTCTAATTTGTCTTTTTCAACTTCTTTTTCTTCAAATTCTCTAATTGCTCTTCTTGTTTTTAATAATTTAATACCTTTCAATATTATATCCCCCTCTTTTTTATTAAAACTTTGACCATATTCATTATATTAGATATACTAAAGGAAAGCATTAGAGAATATAACGAAAAAACATAGTGAAAATTGTTAATAATTACAAAAGGAAAAAGTGCAGTATATTGAGAATTTATATATATAGGGTAATATTTGAAATTATTACATTATTTTTTAAATAACTATTAATTAGGAGGTGAGGAGAAAACATTAATTTATAGTTAAAACACAAAATCGTAGTATGTTATATTTTAAAAGGAGGAATAATTAATGGATTCAAAAAACAAAGACGATCAAGCGATGAGAGATGAAGCTATTAGAGATGTACAAAAACTTCCTAAAGCTCAAGCTATTTTCTTAGGTTTACAGCATACGCTTGCAATGTTTGGTGCTACAATTTTAGTGCCTATTTTGACAGGCTTACATGTTTCAGTTGCATTATTTACTGCAGGTGTAGGTACTTGGTTATTTCACTTTATAACCAAAAAGAAAGTGCCAGCCTATTTAGGTTCTTCATTTGCATTCATTGCCCCAATTTCATTGGTTATTGAGCAACACGGCGGTATTCCAGCTGCTCAGGGTGGTATTATAGTTGCAGGTCTTATTTATGCAATTGTAGCATTTATTATTTATAAAGTTGGACCTAGCTTAATTAAGAAAATATTCCCACCTGTAGTAACTGGTCCAGTTATAATGCTTATTGGTATGATTTTAGCTCCTACAGCAATTAATATGGCTGGTGGAAGTACTGTAAATATTGCAGTTTCTACCGCAGCTTTATTAGGAGCAGTAATTGCTGCTGTATTTGCTAGAGGTTTCTTGAAAATTGTTCCAATTTTAGCTGGTTTAATAACCGGTTATGTTGTTGCTGTTATTACAGGTATCGTAGACTTTGCACCTGTTATGAATAGTGCATGGATAGGCTTACCTGAATTTACAGTGCCTACATTCCAACTTAGAGCTATTACTATTATAGCACCGGTTGCTATTGTATCTATGGTTGAGCACGTCGGTGATGTATTAGCTATCAGTGAAACAATTGGTAAAGGTAGAGAATTAGTAACTGATCCTGGTATTCATAGAACCATGCTTGGTGATGGTATGGCTACTGCACTTGCTGGTATATTTGGTGGACCACCAAATACTACTTATGGTGAAAACACTGGTGTTTTAGCTATAACTAAAGTATATGATCCCGTTGTAATGAGAATTGGTGCTACATTTGCAATTGCAATGGCTGTTATTCCTAAGTTTGGTGGATTAATTCGTACAGTTCCAGATCCAGTAATTGGTGGTATTTCATTCCTCCTATATGGAATGATTACAACAATTGGTATCAGAACATTAGTTGAAAACCAAACTGATCTTAAGATTTCTAGGAACTTAGTAGTAACTGCTACCATCCTTGTATTAGGTATTGGTGGTGCTGTACTTAAGATCGGAGCAATTGAATTTTCTAGTTTAGCTGTCGCTGCTTTAGCAGGTGTAATCTTAAACTTAGTACTTCCTGGCGGCGAAGAAACAGAAGCTACATTTTAATTACAAATTAATAAAGATATAATATTTAATAATTAAAATACTTATATTATTTACAATAAAGGCAACCTTCTGGGTTGCCTTTTTTTATTTAATTTTTACAAACACAAAAATCTTTTTCAAAAATTTATTGTGATTTCTTCCATATTTGAGTTATCTATGTTATAATACTATATGTATTATTCACAAATAAACTTTCTCAGGATGGTGAAATTGATGAAAGAGTTAATTGGAATAACTATAGCTGAAGCTTTGAATCTAGAAAAAATGAGTCAAGTCGAAATATTGGCCGGAGAAAAAGGTCTGAATCGACATATTACTAAAGTTAATATAATGGAAGTACCAGATATCGTTGATTGGGTTAAAGAAGGTGAACTTTTATTTACTACGCTTTATTCAATTAAGGATGATGAGAATGCCTTGAAAAATTTAATACCCAAATTAGCGGAAAAAAAATTAGCAGGTTTAGGTATAAAACCTGGTAGGTATATTAATGAAATTCCTGAATTTATGGTAAAACAGGCTGAGGAGAATGATTTTCCTTTATTAAAAATACCTTATGATTTTTCATTTTCTGAATTTATCAATCCAATATTAAGTGAAATTTTAAATGTACAAACTAAATTTTTAGAAAAGACTTTGAATATTCATGAAGTTTTAACTAATACTGTTCTATATGAAAATGGTCTAGACCGACTGTCAACTGTTTTAGTAGATATGATTAAAAATCCGGTTTTAATTACCGATTCTAACATGTCTATTATGTCTTATTCTATTCCCGATGAATATGATAATATTCTTTCTAAAGAGGATTTATTAGATACTGTCAAAATAAATGGGAACCGCGAAACGGAAGAAGAGATATATGGTTATCGTTGTAAGAAGAAATCAGTTTCTTTATCTGATAAAAATGTAGATTTGATAAAAATACCCATTATTACACCGAATAGTCATTTTGGGTATCTATTTGCATGGGAATATGAAAAAAACATTAATAAACTAGATATTTCAACATTAAAATGGGCAAGTACAATTGCNGCACTAGATATATTAAATAAAAGATCGATTGCCAATGTAGAATTAAAATATAAAAATGAATTACTATATGATATTTTAAAAGGTAAACTTAATAATAAGCAAACAATAATTAATAGAGGACAAAATATGGAAATGGACTTAGATAAAGGTTTTCAAGTAATTGTCTTTGAGTTAAAGGAACTTATTTCTAAGCAATTTAAAAATAAAGGACTTTTAAATGAAAATATCCAGAAAAACTATCTTGAATCTGCTAAAAGAATAATAGATGATGATATTATAATGGGAGATTTAGGAACTTACTTAATTGCTTTATACCCTGGTGAAGAAGAGGATAAGGAAGCTGTCAAAAGTTTTTCTAATAAAGTATTAAATGTAATTGACCAAGCTGATAGAGATTTAGTAAATGTAGGTGTAGGAAATTATCAAGAAGATATCATTAACTTGAATGAAAGTTATTCTCAGGCTAAAAGAGCCATAAATGTTGCCAATAAACTAAAAAAGGAAAATCATATATATTTCTTTGAAGAATTAGGTGTATATAAACTATTATATAAAATTGATAGAAACGAAAAGAATAGTTTCCTTGAAAATTCTATTACACCTTTATTAAATTATGATAAAGCCCATAATACAGAACTTCTTAAAACTCTAAGGGCATTTTTTGAAGAAAACGGTAATCTTACTAATGTTGCTAAGAAAATATACATACACTATAATACTGTTCATTACCGTTTACAAAGAATTGAAAAGATTACAGGTTTAAGTTTAGACAACCCAGATGATAAATTAAATTTAGAAATTGCATTAAAAATGCTTAATTTCACTGATATTTTGGGTGGAGAAGATGTACAATAGTGTAATTGAAGGAGACTTAGTATTTGAAAGTTTTGGATTAAAAGGGAAAATAGTAAATATATTTGACCATGTTATTAATATAAAAACTGAAACAGATAAGGGTTTTGCTTTAATAGATACAAAAGTAGTGGATGCACCTTATCATTTAAAATTAGCTGATGTAACATTCAAAAAAATACAAAGAAAATTGAGAAATAATTCAATAATTATTTTAGAAAATGACAAATTAACTTATGATAATAGAATAGTCCAAATTGATCAAAAGGAAAAATTTTTTGGCAAAATTGATAAAATTAAAGCTATTGATAAAGAAAAAATTATAAAATGGACTGAAAGTGTTATCGATGAATCCCAAAATCTAGGAAGTTTGGATAAAAGCATTTTAAATCATAAAAATATTTTAAACAATGATAAAGAAATAAATTTGAATCCACTTCAAAAACAATTTTACAAAATATTAAAGTTAATTCAAACTGAAAAAGGACATCTTTCAGAATTATTAGGACTTGGTATTGGTCTAACCCCAACTGGTGATGATTTTGTTGTGGGTTATCTTTCTGCAGTAGAAGCTGGTTTGATTGATGATAAATTAAATATTAGAGAAAGTTTAAAACATTTGAATATTTTTAAATTAACAACACGAGTGAGCGCACTTCATGTTAAAGGAGCATTAAACCATAGTTTTAATGGTAAAATAGTAAATTTATACAATAATTTAGGTTCGAACCAGAAAAAATTCATTAAAAGTGCTAAAGAGCTCTTGAAGATAGGAAGTAGCTCAGGATTAGATACTTTATCTGGTATATATTTTGCTCTTACTATTTGAAATTACAATAAAATATCATAAATATTGTAAAAATTACACAAAGGTAAACAGTCTTAAATTATTGAATAAATAATATTGGAAACAAACATTATAATATAAATTTTTAAGGGAGGGACTCAGTTGAAAGATAAAATTAAAGAATTAAAAGAAAAACGCGAGAAAATATCTCAGGGTGGTGGGCCGAAAAGAATTGAAAAGCAGCACAATAAAGGCAAGCTAACTGCCCGTGAAAGAATTGACAAATTATTTGATGACGGAAGTTTTCAAGAAATAGGTATGTTTGTAGAACACCATTCACAAGATTTAGGAATGGATGAAAAAGAAATTCCTGCTGATGGTGTCATTACTGGTCAGGGTACAATTAATGGAAGATCAGTTTACGTATATGCTCAAGATTTTACTACAATGGGCGGTTCATTAGGAGAGATGCATGCTAAGAAGATTTGTAGAGTAATGGATTTAGCTAAAAAAGCAGGTGCACCTTTTATATCACTTCTAGATTCAGGTGGAGCTAGAATTCAAGAAGGTGTAAATTCACTTAAAGGTTATGGTGAAATTTTTAGAAGAAATACAGATAATTCTGGTGTAATACCACAAATATCAGTAATATTAGGTCCATGTGCCGGTGGAGCAGTTTATTCACCAGCTATTACAGATTTTGTTTTCATGGTTGACCATACTTCTAAAATGTTCATTACTGGTCCTCAAGTTGTTAAATCAGTAACTGGGGAAGAAGTAAGTGCAGAAGAGTTAGGTGGAGGTTCCACTCACAATCAAGTTAGTGGAGTTGCTCATTTCTTAGCTGATAATGAAGAAAGAAGTTTTGAACAAATAAAAAGATTAATCTCATTTATACCAAATAATAACTTAGAAGCTCCATCTGTAAAAGAAACTAATGATTCACCAGAAAGAATTGAAGAAGATCTTCAAGATTTAGTTCCTATTAATCCAAATAAGGCTTATGATGTAAGAGATGTAATTGAAAAGGTAGTAGATGATCAAGACTTTTTTGAAGTCCATAAATATTTTGCAAAAAATATAGTAGTAGGTTTTGCTAGATTAAACGGACGTTCTGTTGGAATTATTGCTAATCAACCTAATTTCAAAGCTGGTACTTTAGATATTGATTCATCAGATAAAGCAGCTAGGTTTATAAGATTCTGTGATTCCTTTAATATTCCGATTGTTTCATTAGTAGATGTTCCAGGATATCTTCCTGGTGTTGAACAGGAATATGGCGGTGTAATCAGACATGGTGCTAAATTACTTTATGCTTATTCAGAAGCTACAGTACCTACTGTTACATTAATATTAAGAAAAGCTTATGGTGGAGCATATATTGCTATGAATAGTAGACACCTTGGAGCAGATTATGTATTTGCTTGGCCTAATGCTGAAATTGCTGTTATGGGTCCTAAGGGAGCTGCAAATGTTATATTTAGAAGAGAGATTAAAAATGCAGATGATCCTGATAAGAAACGTCAAGAAAAAATAGATGAATACAGAGAAAGCTTTGCTAATCCATATCAAGCAGCTTCAGAAGGTTATGTAGATGATGTTATAGATCCACGTAATACTAGACCAAGAATTATTATGGCACTAGAATCAGTAATTAGCAAACAAGAAAGTAAACCGAACAAAAAACACGGTAATATACCTTTATAGAATTCAAAAGGGAGGCATAAATGTGAATCCTCTAGAACTTTTAAGAGACCCAACTTTAGTACAATCAATGACATTAAGTGAAAAATTAATTTCGGGTCTTCAGGTTGCGATTTTGGGGATGTCAATAGTATTTACAATTTTAATTCTATTGATGTTGGTTTTAAAAATATTAGAAGTTATTTTTTCAGAAGATATGGATTTCAAAGAAGATTTAAGTGAAACCCAAACACAAACAGCAACACCTGAATATGAACCTGAAATAGACAGAAATGAAGAAAAAGTTGCTGCAATTATGGCAGCTGTTATGAGTTTAGAAGATGTAAGTAAGAGCAAATTTAGGATAAGAAAAATAACAAGAACTAAAGACGACGTGCCGATTTGGGGTAGAGTTGCCCGCGGTGGCGGAATATCAGAAAATAACAAAGGAGAGTTATTATGAGCAGAAAATTTAAAGTAAAAGTAAATGATGAAGAATATGAAGTTGAAGTAGAAGAAGTTCAAGCTGACGGTCAAAGTGTTCAAAGAACTCAAACTCAAACTACTCAAAAAACTACCAAAACACAAAGTAGTGCAACAAAAACTTCAAAATCAAAACCTAGTCCAAGCCCGAAGCCAAAAGCTAAAAAGAAATCTAAACCATCTTCTGGCCCTAGCTTAGGCGGAGGTTCTGTTGAAGCTCCTATGACTGGTACAGTATTAGAAGTTAAAGTCAATGAAGGTGATGAAGTAAAAAATGGTGACCTTTTATTGGTACTTGAAGCAATGAAAATGGAAAATGAAGTCTATGCACCCGCTTCCGGTAAAGTTACTGAAGTAAATGCAAAAAGCGATCAAAAAGTTGAAGCTGGGGAAGTATTAATAGTTATAGAATAAGTTATATTATGATAGGAGGTAAGAAAATTGGTACAGGTTTTTATAGAGTTTTTACAAGGAACCGGGATAGTGGCCCTAGATATTCCTCAAATAGTAATGATAATAATATCATTAGGCCTTTTATATCTTGGTATCGTTAAACAATATGAACCTCTGTTATTAGTACCGATAGCTTTCGGTATGCTACTAGTTAATTTACCATTAACTAATTTAATGATACACGCTGCCGATGGTAAACCAGCAGGTTTATTTAGATATTTCTATATGGGGAATGCTTTAGGAATTTTCCCACCATTAATATTTTTAGGAATCGGTGCAATGACAGATTTTGGACCATTAATAGCTAATCCTAAAAGTTTATTATTAGGTGCAGCAGCACAGGTTGGTATTTTCATTACATTTTTAGGAGCTATTTTATTAGGATTTACTGGACAACAAGCTGCTCCTATTGGAATAATAGGTGGAGCCGATGGCCCAACTGCCATTTATTTGGCTGGTCAATTAGCTCCAGAATATTTAGGAGCAATTGCAATTGCGGCTTATTCATATATGGCTTTAGTTCCTGTTATCCAACCACCAATTATTAGAGCATTAACAAGTAAAGAGGAAAGAAAAATTAAGATGGAACAGCTAAGACCTGTTTCAAAAACAGAAAAAATATTATTTCCAATTTTAGTTACAATTGTGGTATTATTATTATTACCAGATGCTGCTCCACTAATTGGTATGTTAATGCTTGGTAATTTATTTAAAGAAAGTGGTGTAGTTGATCGTTTAAGCGAAACTGCACAAAATTCATTGATCAATATTGTAACTATCTTATTAGGAGTTGCTGTTGGAGCAAGTGCTTCAGCAAGTAAATTCTTACAAGTTGATACTATTCAGGTACTATTATTAGGAGTAATAGCATTTGCGATTGGTACAACTACTGGAGTATTACTGGGTAAATTGATGAATAAATTTTCTAGTAATAAAATTAACCCAATGATTGGTGCTGCCGGTGTATCAGCTGTACCAATGGCTGCAAGAGTTGTACAAAAGGAAGGTCAAAATGCAGATCCATCCAACTTTCTTTTGATGCATGCGATGGGACCTAATGTAGCAGGAGTTATAGGTTCTGCTGTTGCAGCTGGTGTAATGATGTCAATTTTTGCTTAATATAATATACAAAATATACGCTAAATATTTATTAGTTTTCACAAAGGGAAATCCAATATCTATCAAGAATTTTGTATAATAGTGATAATAAATGGGAGACTATAAATATTTGATCTCGTAGAGAGGGGTGGTATTGGCATAGGCACAGTAGGTGTAAAAACTTATTTGTTAATTTTAGCTAACAAACAAACTTAAACAAAAATAAAAATAAAATTATCAAGGAGGAATTAATAATGTTTAAAGAAAGTCCAGTTGAAGTTTCACAAGAAGAAATTACTTTTAAGGTGGAAGAATTAGAACCGTTTTTGAGTGCGCCTCAATTAGATATGGCTACTCCAGAACCATGTAAGATAGAATTAAAAGATGGCTCAACAATGTTGATTAGAGAAGTTAAAAAAGAAGAAATTCCAATGTTACTTGACTATGTTAAAAATTTCATGGAAAAAGGATCAAAAGACTTCTATGATATCGTAGGTGCAAGAATTTATGCTGAACTATTAGGATATCTAAGAAACCGTCTAAAAGATCCTTATCTTTTTGTAGGTGCTATTGATGGTGAAATCGTTGGTTTTGCTAACGGACGTGTAAGAGATGAAGATATTAATATTTCACTTCACACAATGGCATTCAAAAGAGGTTTAAGAATTGGTGCAACATTATATTACAGAAAACTAGTATATGCTTTTGAAGAGCAAAAAAATGAAGAAGTTAGATCAACATTTGAAAGTTATAATGGTCTAAAACGCTGGGGTATTGGAATGGCTCAACCTTCCTATCCTTATCCAGAATATCAACATGAGCTCGGTGGAGCAAGAGTATTCTATGTTGATCAACAATACTGGAATGCAGCCGTTAAAGACTATGTAAGTCAAATGGTTGGTAATGATTTAGACTTTGATGTAGAAGATGAATTACTCGAGAAAAATGAAGACTTAGTTCTTCCAGAAGGCGTAAATATCTAAGTACAAATTAGACAAGTAATGTAAAAATAACTCCCCACTCTAAGATACTTGGGGTGGGGATTCTTTTTAAAAAGGAGTTGTTAATATGGCTAAAAAAGCTCTAGTAAAAGAGGGTACCTATTTTGACTCTGTTACTTTAATGTCAATTTCAACAGATATTAAAGCTATTGATGGAGTTAACGAAGCTACAATTGTTATGGGTACTGATGCTAATAAAGGAATATTAGAAACTGCTGGATTATTATTACCAGAGGCAGAAGCGGCAAATCCTAATGATTTGGTAATTGTAATCGACGGTGAAGAAGATGTATTAGATGAAGCAATTGAGAAAACAAATGAAAAACTGGCTGAACAAAAATCTTCTTCTGATGAAGAAGAGGATTATAATCCTGGTTCATTAGATGGAGCCTTAGATGTACAACCAGATTCAAACTTAGTAATTATATCAGTTCCTGGAGAATATGCAGCACGTGAAGCCAGAAAGGCTTTAAAACGCGGTCTGCATGTAATGCTGTTTAGTGATAATGTTCCTGTAGAAGATGAAATTGAACTAAAACAAATGGCTTCAGAAAAGAATCTTTTACTAATGGGACCTGATTGTGGTACTTCCATTATAAATGGTGCTCCATTGGCATTTTCCAATGTGGTTAGCCGCGGTCCTGTTGGAATTGTAGCGGCTTCAGGTACAGGAGCACAAGCAGTATCAAGTTTAGTAGATAGACAAGGTGTAGGCCTTACTCAGGTAATTGGTACTGGTGGCCGTGATCTTAAATCTAAAGTAAAAGGTATTGAAATGATTAAAGATATGAAAGCTCTAGATAGAGATGAAGATACAGAAGTAATTGTACTTGTCTCAAAACCACCTGCAAAAGAAGTTAGTGAAAAAATTATGGAAGAAGTTAAAAAATTAGATAAACCTGTTATAGTTAACTTCTTAGGTGGAGATCCTTCAGTTGTTGAAGGAACTGATGCTATTTGGACAGATACACTAGAAGATGCAGCTCTTAAAGCAGCAGCCTTTATTAAAGGTGAAGATGAAGTTGGCGGATTAAGCTTAACTGAAGAAGAAGTTAATGAAATAGCTGCCGAAGAAACTGCTAATATGAGCAATGAGCAAAAATATTTAAGAGGACTTTATACTGGTGGAACTCTTTGTAGTGAAGCTGTAATCCTATTAACAGAAAAATATGGAGAAATGTATTCTAATATACCATTGAAAGAAGAATTAGGATTAAAAGAAGATCTTGCAAGTATAGAAAATACTGTTATTGATCTTGGGGAAGATGAGTTTACAAGAGGTAAGCCCCATCCAATGATTGAACCATCCTTAAGAAATGATAGAATGCTAAAAGAAGCTGAAGATAATGAATTAGCAGTTGTACTTATTGATGTAGTATTAGGTTATGGTTCACATGACGACCCAGCTGGTGAAGTTGCAAAAGCAATTGAAAAAGCTAAAGAAAAAGTAGCTGATAGTGGTGGTTATCTATCAGTTATCGCATCAGTATGTGGTACTGAAAAAGATCCTCAAAATCTTCAAGCGCAGGAAGAAAAATTACGTCAGGTTGGAGCTAAAGTACTCCCCACAAATGTTCAGGCTGTGCGAGTAGCAAGTAAAATTCTAAGTGATCTAAATTAAGGGGGAGAGATAATATGACTAAGAAATTAGAAGAATTATTTAAAGAAGATTTAAATGTAATTAATATT
>JGI1684J13235_1000076_pt1 | contig 33467 bp, 34 predicted proteins | sample PonA232FremontCA_2_FD_13235 | JGI IMG/M metagenome (IMG submission 13235) | reverse complement strand
GAACGGAAATAATCAATTTTTAAATCATTGGTTTCAATTTCTACATCTACTTCTTCCGCTTCAGGTAAAACTGCAACTGTAGCGGTTGAAGTATGGATTCTACCACTTGACTCAGTAGAAGGAACTCTTTGAACACGGTGAACTCCACTTTCATACTTAAGTCGTTTGTATACCTCTTTTCCTTCTACAGAAAAGATTACTTCTTTAAATCCACCGACTCCAGATTCATTGGCATTCATTAATTCCCATTTCCAGTTATTATTTTCTGCATAATGGGTATACATTCTAAAGAGATCTGCTGCAAATAAACCAGCTTCATCTCCACCAGCTCCAGCTCTGATTTCGACTATTACGTTTTTCTCATCATCAGGGTTGTCTGGCAAGAGCATTATGGGAAGTTGCTCTTCCAATTCTTCCATGCGAGGTTTAAGATCTTCTAATTCTGCTTCAGCTAAACCTTTCATCTCGGAATCTTCTTCAATTAGTTCCTCTGCTTCTTCAATATCTTCTTTAATTTCTTTATATTCATGATAATACTCAATAAGCTTTTTTAACTTAGCATGTCTCTTTAAAAGCTTTTGATATTTATCAGAATCATTCATTACTTCTGGGTCACTGATCTTTTTATTTAATTTTTGATACTCTTCATACTTTTCTTCAAGTTTAGATTCTAAATCAAACATCTTCTTCACCTCTTTCTTCTCCAGGCAAAACATTTTCAAGTGCAGTAATTGCAACTTCTAACATATCATCATCAGGTTCACGTGTTGTCAATTTTTGTAACCAAAGTCCTGGAGTGGATAATACTTTAATAATAGGATTAACCTCTTTACCTCCGGCCAGTTTAATCACTTCATAAGAAGTACCGGCAATAACCGGTAAAAGCATTAAATGGTATAAGATTCTATAAAGAACAGGAGGTCTCCCGAAAAAGGAGAAAAATAATATACTTAATATAATAACTATAAATAAGAAATTAGTTCCACATCTTGCATGCAGGGTAGTAAATTCCCTAGCATTCTCTACAGATAAATCTTTATTGGACTCATAGTTATGAATAACTTTGTGTTCAGCCCCATGGTACATAAAGACTCTTTTTATATCATCTAATCTTGAAATAGCTACTATATATAATAAGAAGGCTGAAACTTTAATTAACCCTTCAATAAGGTTTAAAACTAAATTATAACTTATATATTCTTGAATTAAAGCAATAATCCCAGCAGGTAATGCTACAAACAATAAAATGGCCAATCCTAATGATACTAGGATAGTTAAACCCATTTCTAGAGGAGTAAGTTCTTCATCTTCTTCAGTAGCCTGATTAGCAGCAAAACTTAAGGATTGCATACCAAGTATCAGAGAACTAAAAAGAGCTACAACTCCCCTGATAAAGGGCCATCCCAAAAATTTAAACTTTTCACTTAAGGGAGTTAAGTTTCTTTTTTTGACAACTATTGAATTATCCGGTTTTCTAACGGCTATCGCCAGACGGTTTAGGCCTTTCATCATTACACCTTCGATAACAGCCTGTCCGCCGTAATCAACTTCTTTACTCATTTATATCTCCTTTAGGTTTGTCTTTTACTTCGTGGCAGCTTCTACATCTTGCCTCATAATTTTCAGTTGCTCCAACTAAAATAACGTCATCATCATAAGGAGCAGGTTCTCCATCAATTAACCTTTGTGTTCTAGTGGCAGGATCTCCACATTGTAAACATATCGCATGCAGTTTTTCGATATATTCTGCTCTGGATAATAATTCAGGTACCGGTACAAACGGTTCATTCCTGAAATCTCTATCTAATCCAGCTACAATAACTCTCATCCCTTGATCTGCAAGTTCTTCAATAATCTCTATAATATCTTTTGAAAAGAACTGGATTTCATCGATAGCAACAACCTCAGTATCTTCTTCTAACCTGTCAAATAACTCTTCTGGATAATCTACAGGAATTGCTTCAATACTATCTCCACTATGAGAAACCACATTATCATTACTATATCTATCATCAATAATAGGTTTAAAAACCTTAACGTCTTTTTTCGCGATTTTTACCCTTCTAATTCTTCTGATAAGTTCTTCACTTTTACCAGAATACATTGGGCCAGTAATCACTTCAATCCAGCCGCTATTATTAATCTTATACATGCAAGATTACCCCTCTCTTCTTATCTTTTTTATACATAAGAAAAAAGCAGAGCTAAAGCCCTGCGTTATTGTTAATGAAATAATTATTCTTCTTCAGTTTCTTCTTCGTCACTTGTTAAGCCATATTTTTCATTAAATCTTTCAACCCTACCACCTTTAGCTGCTCTACGTTTCTTACCAGTATAGAATGGATGACAGCTAGAACAAACCTCAACACGGATCTCATCTCGGGTGGATTTAGTCTTATATTCTTCACCACAAGCACAGGTTATAGTAGTTTCCTTAAATTCAGGATGTAATTCTTTCTGCATATATTTCACCTCTTTCTTAGCAGTCTTATCATTTTATATATGTTTTATATTTTAGTTTTCTTCTTTACAGCTAGAATTATTATAACATAGTAAATTTTAGGATGCAACCATCATCCTAACCATCCTATATTATACAGAAAAGTTACCTATTTATCAAGATTTTTTTATGATTTGCCTTAAGGCAGTAAGCAATTCTTGGTTGTCTGTAGTGTTTTTAATCTGCTTGATAAAGGTATTCATAATATCATAAGGTCTAGACTGTGCAATTTGTTTACGTAGACTCCACATCACATCTAATTCTTCCTCATCAAGGATTAGTTCTTCTTTTCTAGTACCAGATTTTTGAATATCTATGGCAGGGAAAATTCTTCTCTCGGCAAGTTCTCTACTTAAATGTAGTTCCATGTTACCAGTTCCTTTAAACTCCTCATAAATTACGTCATCCATCCTACTCCCAGTCTCTATTAAGGAAGTAGCTAATATACTTAAACTTCCACCTTCTTCGATATTTCTTCCCGCACCAAAGAAGCTTTTAGGAAAGTACATTGCAGATGGGTCTAAACCACCCGAAAGTGTTCTACCACTAGGTGGAACTGTAATATTAGAAGCCCTTGCTAATCTTGTTATACTATCTAATAATACTACTACATCATATTTATGTTCTACAAGTCTTTTGGCTTTTTTTAGTAGCAATTTTGCTACCTGGATATGCTGTTCAGGCGCTTCATCAAAAGTAGAGCTAATTACTTCTGCATCAACAGACCTCTTCATATCAGTTACTTCTTCAGGACGTTCATCTATAAGCAAAATCATTAATTTAACACTGGGATAATTATGTCGGATGCTGTTTGCAATCTTTTTTAATAATACTGTTTTACCCGCTTTAGGTGGCGAAACTATCAAACCACGCTGACCTTTACCGATCGGTGAAATAAGGTCCATAAGACGAGTAGAGACATCCTGTTGTTTATATTCAAGCCTAAGCCTTTCCTGAGGGTATAACGGGGTTAAATCTTCGAAATATGCTCGTTCTGTAGCCTTTTCGGGATCTTGATAGTTCACTGCTTCTATCCTTAATAAAGCAAAATATTTCTCATTATCTTTCGGTTCCCTAACCTGACCTGATACTACATCACCCGATCTCAAATCAAACCGTTTAATTTGAGAAGCAGAAATATAGATATCATCACTAGAAGGAACATATTTAGAAGGCCTTAAAAACCCGTAACCTTCATTTGGTATAATATCTAAAACACCTTCCGCAAAAATATTGCCTCCCTTTTCTGTTTCGTTTTCAAGGATGGCAAATATTAAATCCTTTTTCCGCATTGTTGTATAACCTGATATATCTAAATCTTTCGCCAGGTCATGTAACTCTGTAATTGTTTTTTTCTCTAATTCACTAATATTTAACAAATATAAGACACCTCTCTCTAGAATTTAAATTGCTACTCCCAATTGAAATAATAAATAAAAACCTAATAAATATACTATAAAAACTGCTATTGAATCCCAACCCATTCCAAGAAATTTCCGTTTCGACTTATAAAATAGACCAACAATAAATATTGAAGCCATAATTATGCCAATAGATGCAGTCACTAAATGTAACATACTTGCTTCTGCTAATATATATCCATCTCGTAAAAATATATCTCCAAAGAAAATTATACTCATGTTGAAAATGTTACTACCAAGTACATTCCCGGCTGCCATGTCATAAGCCTTAATTTTTACTGCTGAAATGGCTGTAACCAATTCGGGTAAAGATGTAGCGGCAGCTACTAGAATACTACCTACAAAAGTATGGTCTATACCGGTTAAAGTAGCTATTTTATCAGCAGAAACTGCTAATCTTACACCGGCATATACAATTACGACAGCAGAAATAAAAAAACCAATTGAAGCTTTTTTGAGAGTGGTTTTTAAAAAAGGAACCTCTTCTCTAATGTTATCATCAAGAGGGTTTTTCTCCTCAAACCTTAAAATTAAAAACATGGCAAGAAAATATGTTGCAATCAGAATTATACTGTCTAGTCCAACTCCTAATATACCTATACTATAATTAGTAAAGTTTGCAATAATAATTGAAATAACAACTATTGCAGATAAAAGTATACCCCAAGCTCCGGTCATTACATGGGAATAATTCAAACTCTGAGTAAGCGGCAACTTATTATCATGCAATATATCTACAATACCTAAAATTAACAAATTAAATGTATTACTCCCAAAGGCATTCCCAACTGCAATATTAGGGGCCCCCAAGAAAGCAGAGGTCGAACTAGTAACTACTTCTGGTAATGAAGTAGCCATTGCAATCAAAGCAACTCCAATAACCGCTTGCCCTAAACCGGTTTTATCCGCTATTACATCTCCAAACCTAGAAAGATAAGTACCAGAAATAATAATAAGGCCAGCCATTATTAAAAACTCTATCCAAATCTCTAGCATATATTGCTCCTTTCGATATAATATTACTGGATTTTAAACAAATGGTGGGAAAAGGAAGGATTGAAGGGATACCAAGGTTGGTATCCCTTTATTTATTAATTAATTCTATGCTTTATTTTTACTTCCCAAAATCTCAATCTTTTCCTTAACTGCTTCAGATATTGCATCTCTTCCAGGACCACAGTACTTACGAGGATCATATAAGTCAGGATCTTTATCAAATAATTCTTTTACTTTAGCAGTAAATGCTTGCTGAAAAGCAGTATTCACATTTACTTTATTTATACCCATTGATACAGCTTTACGAACATCGGCATCCGGTACTCCAGAAGCACCGTGTAATACTAATGGCATATTTAAACTAGAATTTATTTTTTCTAAACGAGCAAAATCTAATTCAGGATCTCCTTTATATACACCATGAGCTGTTCCAATTGCAATCGCAAGGGCATCAACACCTGTTTTTTCTACAAATTCTTCAGCTTCTTCAGGTTTTGTAAACTTTGCATCTTTTTCATCAACATTTACATCATCTTCTGTTCCACCTATTTTTCCAAGCTCTGCTTCTACTGTTACTCCAACACTATGAGCTGCTTTCACAACTTCTTTTGTCAATCTTATATTTTGTTTAAATGGATATTTAGAACCATCAAACATTACTGAACTAAATCCTTCTCTGATACACCTCATTATTACTTCATAACTACTCCCGTGATCAAGATGAAGTGCAACTGGAATATGTGTATCTTTAACAGCAGCTTTAACCATATTTATAACATAATCCATACCTATGTATTTAATTGCACCTTCACTAGCTTGTAAAATCAAAGGTGAGTTGGTTTCTTCAGCTGCCCATATAATTCCTTGTAAAAACTCCATATTATTAATATTAAATCCACCTACAGCATAATATTCATCATTTGCCTTTTCTAAAATATCTGCCATTGGTACTAAACCCATTTTTATTCCCCCTTGTATTTATTATCAGTCCAATTATTTTCAGACCTATTAACATTTTTAATAACTATATCTTCTTTGTTTTTAATTTCATTAAGCTGAGCCTCTGTTTCAGCCGAAATATTAAGAATACTTCCACATTTTCGGCATTTAAGTTTTACCTTGCTTGAATATAATTTAACCTCTATATCATCACTTCCACATTCACAATATAGTTTTGAATTAGAAGCATGGTCATGTACTGTATTAAAAACCTCAAGTAATATTTCGGGTTCCCGAAAATCATTTAAACCTAATTCATCTGCTAGGACCCTGAGTTCTTCTTTTTGTTTGTTTAACTCCTCTTCTATTAACTCTTGATTACCATAAGAACCTATATCTAAACCACTTTTTAAACATTTAATGTGGTTAATAGTTTTCAGATTCCAGAACTCTTTTTTGTCTATAATTCGGCGGTGATCTTCGTCACATAAAAAACAACTATATTCCAACTGAATATATTTATCCCCTTTTTCTTTTATTCTTGCTTTTATACTACCACAAGAACATTTGAGGATAAACATTTCATCATCTCTGATCTGAAATATATTCAATTTTCTTTTCTCCAGCCTGCCACAATGGTGGCAGCGTAGAGCTAATTCTATAGTTTTATCGAGTAACATAAGACCCCCTGTTATAATTAACAGGATCCACCCCCTCAAATTAATACTTCTCTAATGAAATTAAAAATCCTCCATTAGAGATTGAAATACCTCTTATTGGGGGGAACATTTAAAGTTCTGCAATAGCTTCGATTTCAACATTTACTCCTTTGGGAAGAGCTGAAACCTCAACAAATGCTCTTGCCGGAGGTTCTTTTTTAAAATACCTTCCATATACTTCATTTATTTCATTAAAATATGCAATATCATCAGTATAAATTGTTGCCTTCACAACATTATTGAAATTTCCACCCACTTCTTTTAAAATTGCTTCTAAATTCTTTAAAACCTGTTCAGTTTGATCCTCTATAGAAGACATAATTAGTTCTCCTTCTACATTTAAAGATATTTGACCACTTATATACAAAGTACTTCCTGCTTTTACAGCCTGAGAATAGCTGCCGATAGCAGCAGGTGCTTTATCTGTTTTAATAATTTTTTTCATTATTTTTTCACCTCAAAGTTATCTAAGTAATCAATAATATCATTACGCGTTCCCTTCCAGTCCGGTTTAATATCAACATCTTTCCTTTCAACTTTAAAATCTTCAATTAAAAAAGTTTTGATCCCTACTTTTTTAGCAACCATATCATCTCTTACATCATTTCCGACCATTACACAGTTTTGAGATTCGCATTCAATAACCTCCAATATTTCCTGGTAATAGCCTGGATTAGGCTTACAATAATGCATGTCTTCATAGGAAGTAATATATGAGAAATCAGTTGGGTCAAGGTCAATCCATTCCAATCTTGCTGTAATTGCATTACGTGGAAACAATGGATTGGTGGCTATCACCATATCAAATCCTTTTTCCTTAGCTTTTTCAATAATTTCTTTTCCTTTTTTATCAAGGTCAAAATATTTTTGTAAACCAGGAAAAACATCTTCATAAAAAGAATCAAATTTATTCCAAATTTCTTCTCTATTAGTTTTTTCTAAATTTATTAATTCAAAAAAATTTTCAGTAAAAACTTCCTGATTAGTTTTTTTACCATTATTTTTTATCATGTTTTCAGTGGCTTTATTAACCACTTTAATAAAATGCTGTGGTTTAAATAAATCAGAGAAATGATTAGATAATACTTCGAAATACTTTTCGATAAAGTTATCCATATCCATTGGTAGCAAAGTTCCATCTAAATCAAATAATATTGTTTTTTTACCTTTCATTAATTATCACCTATTTTTTTAATTTCTCTTTCATTCTTTTAATTCTTTCTACATGGTCCTCACTCTCAAAACATTTTTGGAAAGATTCTGTTTCAAATTTTTTCCCCTTGTCACACCCGTTTGAGTAACCAACATTTATAGACTGTTTAATCATACCCACTGCTCTAGAAGATTGATCAGTAATTCTACGGGCCATATTTTTACTAACTTTTAAGAGATCACGAGGAGTTACTAACTTATTAACCAACCCTATTTCATAGGCTTCTTCTGCATCAATAATATTCCCGGTAAAAAGGAGTTCTTTGGCTCGTCCGATTCCTAATATTCTAGGCAGTCTTTGTGTGCCAGAAAAACCTGGGATTAACCCCAAACTTACTTCCGGCTGTCCAAAACGAGCTCTAGTACTGGCAATTCTTAAATCACAGGCCAGTGTCAATTCCATACCTCCACCTAATGCATATCCATTTACAGCAGACAATACAACTTTTTCTGTATCTTCAATCATATCACAAATAACCTTCCCTTTATCGGCTATAACTTTAGCTGTTTCCGAATTCAATTCTTCTAGAAGCTCTATATCCGCTCCTACTGAAAAAGATTTATCACCTCTACCAGTAATAATAACAGCATTTATTTCTTCATTATTGAAAACCTCTCCTGCTCTTACTTTAAATTGATCTAGTAGCTCTTCGTTATAAGCATTTAAGACCTTCGGACGATTTAAATAAATAGTAGCTAACGGGGGGGATAAATCTACTTCTACACTTTTTTTGTTCATCATAATCCTCCTTTAATTTTATGAATTTTTTCAATCATTGGTCAAAATTTAAAGCTGCTTCCACAAAACCTACAAATAATGGATGGGGTCTATTGGGTCTTGATTTAAATTCTGGATGAAACTGAGTTGCAACAAACCAGGGATGGTCATCTAACTCAACGATTTCTACTAGTTTTTCATCCGGAGATACTCCTGCCATTAACATCCCGTTGTTTTTAAGTTTATTTCGATATTCATTATTCAATTCATAACGATGGCGGTGTCTTTCATAAATAATTTCTTCTTTGTAAAGACTTTTACTTTTAGTTGTTTTAGCAAGCCGACAGGGATAGATACCTAGACGCATTGTCCCCCCCATATCTTCAATATCCTTTTGTTCGGGCATCAAATCAATTACTGGATGAGTAGTATCAGGATCAAATTCAGCACTATTGGCACCCTCTAATCCTAATTCATTACGACTATATTCAATTACTGCACATTGCATACCTAAACAAATTCCAAAGTAAGGTATCTTGTTTTCTCTAGCATATTGAATAGCATTAATTTTTCCTTCAATACCGCGCTGTCCGAATCCACCCGGAACCAAGATTCCGTCTACATTTTGAAAATAGGTGTCTAATTCTTCTTCTTTTTCCATATCTTCAGAGTAAATATATTTAATATCTACTTCACTATTATTTTCTACACCTGCATGGCTTAAGGCCTCACTTATACTAATATATGCATCAGGCAACTCCACATATTTACCGACAATAGCAATAGTTGTTTTTTCACTTAATTGTTTCATTGATTTGACCATGTTTTTCCATTGTTCAAGATCAGGACTATCCACGGCATCTTCTAATTGCATTTTCCCGATTACAATGTCAGCTAAACCTTCCCGCTCTATCATTAAAGGAACTTCATAAATATGGTCTGCATCAACCACCTGAATAACTGCTTCTTTTTCAATATCTCCAAATAATGATATTTTGTCTTTTACTTCTTTTGTAAGTTCCCGGTCAGATCTACAGATTAAAGAATCGGGTTGGATTCCAATTCCACGTAATTCTTTTAAACTATGTTGGGTGGGTTTAGTTTTTAGTTCTCCAGCTGTTTTGACATAAGGTACTAAAGTACAGTGTAGATAAAAAACATTCTCTTTACCTAAATCACCTTTAAGTTGACGTATTGCTTCCATAAAAGGTTGACTTTCTATATCACCAACTGTACCACCAATCTCAGTAATTACAACATCTGCATCTGTTTCTTTACCAACCCTAGTAATTCTTTCCTTTATTTCATCTGTAATGTGTGGAATAACCTGAACAGTAGCTCCTAGGTAATCACCTCTGCGTTCTTTGGCAATTACCGAACCATAAATTTGACCTGTAGTCACATTATTATTGCTCGTTAAATCTTCATTAATAAATCTTTCATAATGACCTAAATCAAGATCGGTCTCCGCACCATCTTTGGTTACAAACACCTCTCCGTGTTGATAAGGACTCATTGTACCTGGATCAACATTTATGTAAGGGTCAAATTTTTGAATACTCACATTTAATCCCCTGCTTTTTAGCAGTCTTCCTAAGGAAGCAGCTGTTATGCCTTTACCCAAGGCAGAAACAACTCCTCCTGTTACAAAAATATACTTTGTCACAATTCGCAACCCCTTTCTTTTCAAAATTTATTTACATCTGATCTGGCGCATCTATTCCTAGAACTGAAAACAAGTTCTGGAGTACTTGTTGTAAAGATAAAACTAATTTTAATCGTGACTTACTTAGTTCTTTATCCTCTGTAATTACCTGGCATTTATTATAAAAAACATGAAAGGCATTTGCTAAATCATATGCATAATTAGCCAATATATGTGGTTGGCGGTTTTCCGCACTATCTTTTATAACCTCTGGATAATGAGCCATCCATTTGATGAGTTCTATCTCTTCTTCTTTATCTAAAAGATTTAAATTGGCATTTTCAGTATTAAGCTCACCAGCATTTTCCAAAATACTGTGGATACGGGCATGGGCATATTGAATATAATATACAGGATTATTGCTGGATTCTTCTTTAGCTAATTCTAAATTGAAATCAAAGTGACTATCAGAACTACGCATGATATAAAAGTAACGAGCAGCATCTCTACCAACTTCATCTATTACATCACGCATTGTCACAAATTCACCAGCTCTTTTGGACATTGTTACCTTTTCCCCACCTCTAATTAAGGTAACAATTTGCACTATTATAATCTCTAGCATATCTTCGGGATAACCCAAAGCTTGAATAGAGGCTTTTACACGATCTATGTACCCATGATGGTCGGCTCCCCAAACATTTATTAATTTATCATAACCTCTTTCGATTTTATCAAGATGGTAGGCTATATCTGCAGCTAAATATGTTAATGAACCGTCCGATTTAACTATAACCCGATCTTTGTCATCCCCAAATTGGGTTGATTTAAACCAAAGTGCTTCATCTTTTTCATAAATATAACCTTTATCTTTTAAAATTTCTATTACATTTTCTATATTTCCATCATGAAGTGTACTTTCATAAAACCAATTATCAAACCTTATACCGAAGTAATTTAAATCCTTTTCGATTTTGTTTTTTAATTCTTTAAATGCGTAGTCCCTGCATATTTTAAGTTGCTCTTTTTTATTTTTATCTAAAAGTTCTTTACCCCATTTGTCTTTTAGATCTTTTGCTATATTTATTAGATATTCTCCCTGATAAGAATTCTCGGGCAATTCTTCTTCAATATCAAATAATTGTTTATACCTTATCAAAGTTGATTCTGCTAAAATATTTATCTGATTGCCTGCATCATTAAAATAATATTCACGGTCTACTTCATAACCAGCGGTTTCCATGATATTGGCAGTCATATCGCCAACTACTGCACCCCTGCTGTGACCCACATGAAGAGGTCCGGTAGGATTAGCACTTACAAATTCAATTAAGACTTTTTTGTGCTCACCAATATCAATTTCACCATATTTATCTTCATATTTATCAATTAAATCTATGGTTTCATATAACCATTTATTTATCAATTCAAAATTAATAAAACCAGGACCAGCCACTGAAACCTCTTTAATTAACTCAGAATCAATGTTTTCAGAAATCAACTCAGCAATTTGGCGGGGGGCTCTTTTGAAATGTTTAGCCATAACCATTGCTATATTTGTTGCATAATCCCCGTGTTCTTTTTCACGTGGTACTTCAACTTTAATATCTGGAATCTGTTCTAACTCAATATCTTCCTGTTTTAAGGTAGTTACCAAAGCTTCTTTAATTGATTTTTTTAAATTCTTTTCCACTTTTTTTATTATGTTTTTAACCATTAAATCTGTCACTCCTTATCTATAAATCGATATTCTACTTTTAAATTATTGCTTGTGAAAACTTGCTCACCTTGTAGTAAGTCATATTTAATCTTAATCTTGCCCTTTTTATCATTAAGATCAATTTCAACACTTTTAGTATCAGTTATAAAAATCATTTTATGAGTCCCTAAATTATATTTAAACTCACATTTATTATTTTCATCAAAAATCTGTCTCATTTCATTTGGTTGAGCTCTTTTTAATAAAATATTGTTTTTTGACTCGTCTAACCTTAAAATTGTTTTCACTTCTTCTAATCCTTTATTGTTTTCATTATAAATTAAATAGTGTTTACCATTTTTAAACTTGTAATCACCTTTTCCTTCATAACTAACTACATCTTTACTCCCATCAGGAGATGTTTGTTTATTATTTACTTTTATCTTTACTCTTTTCATAATATCATACCTCATTAATTATTTATATTCCAAAAATGCCACAGTTTACACTGTGGCAATTTTATGAAACATTATAAGTTGAAAGAATTTCCGAATTCTTTAGCTTGCTTCTCATTTTTTAGCGTTCTGAAATCTTTTACTATACATCCTAATTTTTCTAATTCTCCCATTACCTTCTTTAATGCTTTATTAGTTGCAAAAAACCGAGGAGTTACAAAAGCCATTGCGTCTTGACCCGTGGTTCTTTTACAATCTTTTAGAAACTTTGATAAATCTGAAGGAATCTTGCCCCGGAAAATACCTTGAGTAGGGGCCCCCGCTACAACAAGGTCATATTTAAAAAAAGAGATAGGTCGCCCTGAGTAATTCGTATCAACTAACTCTACTTCATAACCATTTTGCTGAGCTCCTTGTGCAATTGATTCTGCTATATTTTTAAGATCTCCTTCTGTTGAATAAATAATAAGGATTTTCTGCAAAATACCACCCCTCGGAAAAATATTTAATTTCTTACCACTAATACACAATCGAATTATATCATAGTTAATAAATATTTTCACTATATATAGAAAATTTTTGTAAATAAAAACAAAAAAAGCAGGGCTCCCCCTGCCTTTTATACTTTTAAATTATTTAACTTTCTTATTTCAAGCCTAACTTTGATACCAATTTCTTTTTAGGTGCATAACCAACAACTCTATCTTTTTCTTTTCCATCTTCAAAAATAACTAATGTAGGAATACTCATTACATTATATCTTGAAGCAGTAGATTGGTTTTCATCAACATTAAGCTTCGCTACCTTAACGTCTTCTGAATACTCTCTGGCTATCTTTTCTACAACTGGGGCTATCATTTTACAAGGAGCACACCAGTCAGCCCAAAAATCAACTAATACAGGTACATCAGATTTTATAACTTTTCTTCTAAAGTTTCCATCATTGACTTCAATTGGTTTTTTACTCATTACTTTCCCTCCCCATACAAAATTTTAATTTAAAAATTACTGAATAGATGTTCTAATTTTATCTAGAATAGTTTGTGCAGGAACGGCACCAACCTGTTCGTCTGCTCCACTATTTATAACAGTCTTAGGTACTCCTGATACATCAAATTGACTTGAAAGATCAGGGAATTCAATAGCTTCAACCATTTCACCTTTAATATTTGGATTATGCATTGCCATCTCATGAGCAACTTTTACTGCTCTTGGGCAATACGGACAAGTTGGAGTAATGAATACTTGTAGTAATACTTCTTCATCAATATTTTTAAGTTCTTCAACAATATCTTCAGAAAGTTCCGTCTCACCATTTGACATACTTACAATACCTTCAATCAATGTATTAAATTCATGACCACTTGGTATTCCGTAAAAATGTACTCCAGAATCATTACCATCTTCATCAGTAAATAGAATAGCCGGTACACGGTCTATTCCATATTCTTCAGTTTTACCATTACCAAGCTCATTTTTTTCTAGATTGATTTTATCTGATAAGTTATTAAGTTCATCCAAAATTTCCTCAGTATCTTCACAATACTGACAGTCTTCATCAGCAGTAAAAAACTGAATATATACTTCCTCTTGCATTTTCCCTTCGAACAATTCACTTATTTGTTCTTGCTCATCTTCATTAATTTTTGGCACTAGGACCACTCCTTTTAGAAATTTAGCATTATTTAACTTTCAAGTACTATTATACAAGATATCAGGGAAAATAAAGTTAAATATTTTACAAATGGAAAAATAACTTGAATTTAGGTGTTTTTTCCAACAAATTCAAGGATAATTATTATAACCACACCTAAAATAAAAGGGAATATTCCATTCATGATAAACATGGAAGGAAATACTGCTGCACTTGAACCTAATATTAAACCTGTTAATACTATCATAATTATTTTCTCATAATTTTTTAATAAATAGGAAAAAACATTGGCAAATACCAATAATCCGAGAATAACTCCTAGACCAAAAATAAATAAAAATAATAAATCAAAACTATTAATAGCTGCTAATAATGGGTGATAAACTCCCATCAAAACCAAAATAGTTCCTCCACTGATACCAGGAAGTATCATAGCAACACTTCCAAAAAATCCAGCAATAAAATACAATAATAATCCACTCATCTCTGTATTAATCTGGATTTCTAAGCTGAAAAACAAGGCCCCGCCAAAAGCTACTAATAAAAACAGTAATTTCCAAAAATTAATCTTTCCTACTTTTTGATAAGTTGAATGAGCAGATGATAAGACTAAACCAAAAAGAAAATAATTAAGTAAAAGCGGGTTGCTGGCATATATATCCGTGATAACTGTTGAACCAATATATACACCCACTACTGCCCCTGAACCTATTACTATTAATTTTTTTAACTTTATATTTTTTATAGCATGTAATAAGGTTTCATAAATATGTAAGACTACAGCTATTGTACCTCCGCTTACTCCTGGTAAAGTATTGGCTAGACCAAAAGGTATTGACTTCAGAAATAATGCTAGATTAGTGTTTTTTTTAGGCAATACTATCTTCCTTTCAGGTATAATTAATAACCATTTTTAAAATAATAATTACCGGATTCGTCTTATAAAAACTATAACATATTATTTAACATTTTAAAATAAATAAAGCCCCCCAACCGCGGGGCTGAATAAACAATATATTATACTATGATTTTACTGTGTAGAATTATCATTTCCTGTTTCTGATATTTTGTTATAAAGTTTTATTGTTTGGTTTTCCACTACAGCTAAATTACCCGAGGTGATAACTTTTTCTGTTTGGGTAGTTTTTTCTTTAATAACAGCTTCCCCGGTTTGCATATGAAGCCAAGTTCTGCCTCTTATTATCTCCAATTTAAAAATTGACTGGCCTGTGTTAATTGTACAGGAAGGTGTATTAATTTGGAGATTAAATTCTTGATTGTTATCTAGGGTTGTATTTATCCAGACAACTCCTTTTTCTACACCTAATTTTTGCGTTAGAAGTTTTGCATTTTCCGATATAGTTAAGATGCTTTCACTTTTTATTTCAACCCGATTGTATTTTCCAATATCTAAAGAAAGCATACTATCAGGGTCAGTCCTAATAGTTTCACCAAGTCTTATATTCGAATTATCTAAGATTCTAGTCCAAACCATGGTATTAAAAAAATTAAAAAAACCTTGCTCAGTTTTTCGATAAACAGTACCTGTTAAAGAATTTATTGTTATATTAACATCTCCATTGGCATTCTGTGCTAAAACAGGAGTAAAAATAGTTAATATAAATAGGGAGATCAAGATAATACTTAATAGCTTTTTCATTACTATTCCCCCTCGTCTAAACTTTTAAAATCCTTTAAACTAAACACAACTAGTGATTTTTCCACACCCTTAATATCAATTTCTTTATACTGCCAATCTAATTTTTTGTAAATATCAGAAAGTCCATAGTAGGTATTCTCACCTATTAAGATTTCTTCTGAACCACTAACTTCTCCTAGCTCCATTGTATTATGCACAATCTGTCCCATAGTTTTAAATTCCATTCTCTCATTAGTACCAATATCTCCTAAAATTATTTTACCTGAATTTACGACTATTGAAGGTTTTAATTCTATTTTTTCTTTTTTGATATAATTCATGATTTCAATAGCAGCTTTTACTGCTCTATTTCTATGATTATCCTGACCAAACTCCTTATTCCAATATGCCAGTAAACCATCTCCTAAATACTTATCTATTACTCCATCGTATTTAAAAATGATTTTAGAGATGTTTGCATAAAAGTGATTTAAATCTTCTATGGTTTTCTGTGGTGTGTTTTCTTGTGAATATCTATTAAAGTTTTCAAATTCAAATAATATTAATGTAGCAGGTGTCCGATCCCCTTTTAACTTTAACAGATCAGGCGAATCGACTATCTTATTTATTAAATAACTAGAAAAATATGGTTTAAGTTTATTAACAATTTCAAATTTTTCCTTTCTTCTAAATCCAAACCAAGTAACTACGCTGATTAAATATAAGATTAAAATTCCTATTAAATAGACCGATATCTCGGTAAATAAATATTGATGAATTGTTATATAATAGTTAAGGGATATTATAATAGCATTTAAAACAAAAAAGATAATTAATGATCGATATGGATTAAATCTTTCAAAAAGATAAAAAGTCAACCATAATAATATAAAAGCTATTATAATAGTCTGCCATGATCTACTCACTTCTATAAAATTTTGATGCAAGTAATTATTTGTCATCTGACCTAATAACTGTATCTTGCTAAAACTATAATCAGAAGAAAAAATGGAAGGATAGTTTTCAACTTGATTCGTTTTCGTAACTCCCAATAAAATAATATTATCTTTAATTAATTCCGCATTATAGTTATCATTCAAATAATCATGTAAAGAAATTTTAGGGATAGTACCAGTTGGACCTAAATAATTAATTAAATATTCTCCTTCAGTAATTGAGATTTCTTCCTCTAGTGCTAATTCGGCCGCCCTTCTTCCAATCGGTAGATAGGAGGTGTTTTGTTCAATAAAAAGAGGTGGTAAACTTCGTATAGTTCCATCCTTATCAGAAATAAAATTAGTATGACCTACTTTAACTAGATTCATAAAAGAAGACATCGGTTTAGTAACAGAATTAACAGAATACTCTTTTTCGTTTTGAGAAATCTGATTAACACTATAATCAATTGACACCGGCATTACAATATTTTTGTTATCTCTTAAACGATCAATCATTAAGCTATCTGCTTGAGCTGAACGAGCGTTGTCAAATAATATATCAAATACAATTACATTAGCGCCATCTTGATTTAGTTTTTCTAGTCCTTTAACATAATAACTTCTATCAATTGGCCATTCCCCTAATTTTTTTGTAGTAAGGTCATTAATTTCAATAATTGTAACATCACTATTTACATCTTGAATGTCAGATGAATATTCAATTTTTTGATATATATCATATATATAATTATCAATTTTATTAAAATTATTGTAATAATAGCCTAAAATTACAACAACTATTATTAAAGTATAAATAAGTATTTTCTTGGTATTAAACTGATATTCATTCATAGGAAGGCCTCCAGAATATATTGAAGGGAGGCTTTAAACCTCCCCTTATTTTAATTAATTTTCTAGAAATGTAAGATATGCAAGATAGGTGTTATAAACATCTATTTTTCCTAATACTTCATAGGGAGAATGCATTGCTAAAACTGCAGGTCCTGCATCTACAACATCCATATTGTAGTTCGCTAAAAACTGGGCAATGGTTCCTCCACCACCCTCATCTACTTTACCTAATTCCGCGACCTGCCAAATTACTCCTGCCTTATTTAACAAGGAGCGTACTTGAGCCATGAATTCAGCAGTAGCTTCTGATGAACCAGCTTTCCCGCGAGCACCAGTATATTTTGTTAATACAACTCCTTTATTAATAAAGGCTGCATTTCTTTTATCAAATACTTCGGAGAAATTAGAATCATAAGCAGCATTTACATCTCCAGAAAGAGAACTTGATTTTTCAAGAATTTCTCTTAGATCAAGTTCACTATAATCTTTATAATACTTACTTGTCATTTTAGCTATAACATTTTCAAAAAAGCGAGACTGCATTCCTGTAGTTCCCATACTTCCTATTTCCTCTTTATCAACTAATACAGTCACAGCAGTATATTCCGGTTTATTGACATCTAGAAGAGCTCTTAGGCCAGTATAACTACATACTCTATCATCATGTCCATAACCTCCAAGTAGAGCCCTATCAAAGCCTACATCTCTAACTCCGGCTGCGGGAACTATCTGTAAATCAGCACTTACTAGATCTTCTCCGGTAATATCATATTCTTTTTCAAGATGTTCTATTACAGCACTTTTGATTTTATCATTACCGTTTTCATCATCTTCATCATCTAAAGGAATACTTCCGACAATTAGATTAAGATGCTGAGCATTAATAGCTTCGCTCATTTTCTTTTCCCTTTGCTTTTTACCTAAATGAGGCAATATATCACTTATATAAAATACAGGATCATCTTCTTTTTCACCGATACTTATTTCAATTCTTGTTCCATCTTCTTTGATTACTAAACCTCTCAATGCCAGTGGAATAGTTACCCACTGAAACTTCTTAATCCCACCATAATAATGGGTTCCAAAATATGCTAGCCCACCATCTTCATAAAGCGGATTAGGCTTTAAATCAATTCGAGGTGAATCCATATGAGCAGCAACAATACGTAGTCCTTCTTTTAAATCTTTTTTACCTATAACAGCTGCTATTAATTGTCGATCTCTGTTTACTGCAAATACTTTATCACCTGCTTGTAATGAATCTACTTCATCTATCCTTTTAAATCCTTCTTCTTCTAGCATTTCTACAGACCCACTTGTAAACTCTCGTTCCGTTTTATTTTCTTCTAAAAATGTACCATATTCTGTATTGAATTTGAAAACTTCTTCTTTCTCAACATCTTCCATTTCTAACCAAGCATTTTTAGCCTTATAGCTTTTATCAGTTTTTGACATATTTAGTTTCCTCCTATAATTGTTTAGACTTAAATTTATTATAACTTAGAAATAGTTATAATTCAATTTTATATAAAATTATTCTTTTTTACTCCATTATAAAAGACAAAATTCGTTAAAATTTTTATATAACTGCATATAAATATAATTGATAATATTAAATGGATATGGTAAAATATATTTAAATATTCGAATAAATAAAAATAATATGGATGTGTTTATATGAGTGGAGACTTATCATTATTAATTGCCTTTTCAGCAGGATTATTATCATTTCTTTCCCCTTGTGTATTACCTTTAATTCCGTCTTATCTTGCGTTTTTACTAGGGGATTATACAGACCAAAAGAAAAAGAATAAATCTTATTCAATACTGCCAGCTATAATCTTTATACTGGGATTTACATCAGTCTTTATATTACTAGGTCTTTCCGCTACTTTCATTGGTAAATTTTTGCTTAAAAACCAAGCTATCTTAAGAAAAATTAGTGGAGTTATAATTATAATTTTTGGACTGCATATTAGTGGTATAATAAAATTAAAATGGCTTTATTATGAAAAAAAACTTTCTATAACACAAAAATCAAATAAATATTTACAATCTTTTGTCCTGGGGTTAGGTATTGCATTAGCCTGGACTCCCTGTATCGGCCCAATTTTATCATCAATTTTAATTCTTGCCGGTAACAGCCAAAATATTTTTGCAGGCGGCTTTCTATTACTCATTTATTCAACCGGATTTGCACTACCGTTCTTAATCACTGCCTTAGCAGCCAAAAAGGTTCTTCCGGCTATCAAAAAAATGAATAAATATTTACACTATATAAATATTGTTAGTGGTATCTTAATTATTATTCTCGGTCTCCTTGTCTATACAAATAATTTGAATTTCATCACTTTTTAGGAGGTATAAAAATGATTTTAACTAGAAAACAGTTATTAAGTTTAATAACTTCTCTGATTATCATCGTTGGAATTTGGACTTTAGTAGGTGGTTTCACAACTGAAACTATTCATGCTGAAACAGAGGTCGGGGTAGAAATCGGCATGAAAGCACCTGACTTCACTATAAATAACGTAAATGGTAATGAAGTTAGCCTCAGTGATTACCAAGGCACAAAAGTATTTTTGAATTTTTGGGCAAGTTGGTGCCCCCCTTGTAAAGAAGAAATGCCTGCCATCCAAAAACTAAACAAGAACTACGATGATATAAAAGTAATAACAATAAACTCCGGAGAAAATAAAGATAAGGTATTAAATTATATGATGGAAAATAATTTCTCATTTACCACTCTTTTAGATAAAAATGGCAAAGTAACTACTGATTATTTAATAAGAGGTATTCCAAGTACCTTTGTTATTGATAAAGAAGGTATTATTGTAAGAAAACAAAGGGGCGCCATAACCTATGGAAAAATGGAGGAAATGATAAATCAATAAAACAAAAGTGACCTTTCTCAAGGTCACTTTTTTCATTTCTATTTATTATTTTTTAATTTCTTCTCTGCTACCATTCCCAAAACAGCGACTGGGTCTTTAGGGGTAGAATAAGGTGGAGCATATGCTAAGTCAATTTGAAATAAGTCTTCTGCTCTTAGTTCACTGTAGATTGCTGTACTTAATACATCTACTCTCTTATCAACTTTGTCCTCCCCTTCGATCTGAACACCTAATATCCGATGCGTCTTTTTATCAAAAACTCCTCTTATTTTCATCTTTTTAAAATTAGGGAAATAGCTAGCATGATTGGAACCAGTAATTGAAACAACTAACGGATCAAATCCGCTTTCTACTGCTTCATTTTCATCAAGCCCAGTTTTTGCTACTGTATAATCGAATATTTTTGTAATAGCAGTCTGGAACACACCAAGATGGTGGTTGTTTCCACCTCCAGCATTTTCTCCAGCTACTCTTCCCTGCTTATTAGCTGTAGATCCCATTGGAACCCAGGCTTTTTCGTCCGTTAAAAGGTTAATGGTTTCAGCACAATCTCCAGCAGCATAAATATCTTCTTCACTCGTTTCCATTCTTTCATTGACAGCAATAGCTCCTGTTTCGCCAATCTTAATTTCACCTTTTTTAGCTAAGGTAACTTCTGGTTTTATACCCAGAGATAAAAGCACAAAATCGGCATCTATTTCTTTACCTGAACTTGTAATTACCTTATCGACAGCTTCTTCTCCTTTAAAGGAACTTACACCATCACCAAGTACTAAATTTACACCTTGATCTCTAAGATGTTGATCCACATATTTTGTTATCTCATCACTAAAAGGAGGTAAAATTTTATCTTGTAATTCAACAACTGTAACTTCTTTACCTAATTCGGAAAAAGATTCCGCCATTTCCAAACCGATTAGTCCCGCTCCTATTATTGTGACTTTATCTAAACCTTTTACATTCTCTTTTATTTGGTCAGCATCTCTAACAGAACGCAAGGGTTGTATATTTTCTAAATCTATACCTGGAATCGGAGGAACAACTGGCTTAGCCCCAGTAGTTATTATTAATTTATCATATTGATAAGTACCTTCAGTATCTTCCTTCAAGTTTTTATATTTTAAAGTTTTATTATTTTTATCAATATCTGTCACTTCATGTTCTGTTTTAACATTTACTCTATATTTATCTGCAAATTCTTCAGGAGTATTTATTACAACTTTTTCTCTAGCTTCAGTAACTCCTGAAATATAATAGGGTAATCCACACCCGGCATATGAAATATCTTCACCTTTTTCAAAAAGAACAATTTCAGCTTCATCGTTAGTCCTTCTAGCCTTTGCTGCAGCACTTGTACCTGCTGCTACTCCACCGACTATTGCTACTTTCATTCTTTATCAGCTCCCTTTTTAGAAAAGTTTTCTTCAATAGACTTAATTAAAGCATTATTAACAGAAATTCCGACTGGATTTACAATTTCATATTGATGTTTTAATGTTTTTTGCAGATCTTCATTTACATATCCAGTTGGAAGCGGACACTCAAGTCCATTAATTATAAAGTTAAAATGTCTCTGAGCAATTTCATAAGCACTAATCGCTTTAAAGGCACAACTTGTTTTAGCTCCATCACACAAAACACCACCAATATCACTATATATATTATTTATTCCTTCTTCTATCATTTCATTTTTATCATTTAAATACAGTAAAGCAGCTAACATTCCAGGAGCAGCAGCTGTAAAAAGACCACATAAGGAAGACAACTTTCCTATTTTGATTTTTATAAAATATGCTATTAAATGAGCTAGAAGGGTTGCTTTTAAAATCTCGGTTTCATTTTTATTTAATTCCAAACCAGATAAGTATGTACCAAGGGTTATAAAAATACCTTGATTACCGCTACCGGATGAAGCTAAAGCAGGTAACTGTGCTCCTGCCATCCTAGCATCTATTGCGGCTGCCACTTTCGCAGCAGAATTTCTGATGAAGTCATCTCCCGCCATTTTTTTATATTGCCTTCCGATACCACATCCTTCATCATCTAAACCAGCTTCTGCTAATTCTTGGTTAGTGAGTAAACCTTGTTTTAAATATCTTTCTATTGAAACATCATATTGCTTTTCCATTAAATCTATTATTTCACGAATATTCATATTTTTTATTTCATTTTTTAAGTTAAATTTCATGTTTTTTTCTTCCATTAGATCATCATTTTTATATATTGAATCACCATCTACATTAATCTGAGTCAAATTGGTGTGCCCTTTGACAATTGTGGACTCCACAGTATTATCACCAAACAACTCAGCTTTAATAAATAGTTCTTCTTGGTCTTCAATAACTTTTAATTCTACTAAATCTATAATTTCTTCCCCTTTTTGAATAACCTCGTCTTCTAGACTATTTAAAAGTGTTAACTTTTTATCCGCAGAATTTTCAATAAAAAATCCGAGGGCAGCTGCCAACCTATTGCCTCCATATTTATTGGTACCAGGAATCCCGGTCCGCATTCCATTTTTATATACATAGCCATCCATTTCAACCACAATTTTCTGGAGTTTTCCCTCTAAAAAATCTGAAGCTCTTGCAACTGCATAAGCCACCGCTGCTGGTTCCGTACATCCATTTGCCAACTCTAATTCCTGGTTAATAAACTTCTGGAGTAATTTCATTAAAATTTATGCCCCCTATCTCTTTTTTATTTTATTCTGGATAAAATGATTAAAATCCTTTAATCTATTTTTAGTTTGGATAAAATAAAAGTGCCTGGTTTTATCCAGACACTTTTTAATTTTTCTATTATTTTTTAAGCTTGCCCCGGTCCACCTTTTAAATCCATTGGTTGTAATGAAGGGTCAAACTCTTTTTTCTTTTTAGTAACTTCTTTTGCTATTTTATTAAATTCTCTACTAATATCATCATTATTAGCTTCATCCACTACGGGATTACCTTTGTCTCCACCTTCTCTAACATGCTTCATCAAAGGAAGCTGTCCTAGAAGGTCTACGTTCAATAAATCAGCTAGCTCTTTACCTCCGTTTTTACCAAATATATATTCCTTGTTTCCACATTCTGAACATTCATAGTAAGCCATGTTTTCAATGATACCTAAAATTTCAGAATCCATTTTTTCTGCCATATGACCAACTCTACCAGCAACATTGGTCGCTGTAATTTGGGGTGTTGTTACAATTAAAGTTCGAGCATGAGGTAATTTCTGCATTATATTTAAAACCATATCTCCAGTACCTGGTGGTAAGTCTAAAAGAAGATAATCTAATTCATCCCAAACAACATCCTGGAAAAATTGCTGTAAAGCTCCTAAAAGAAGTGGACTTCTCCAGATAACAGGATTTTTTTCATTGACAAAGGAGCCCATTGAAATTACCTTGACTCCCATTTTTTCAGCGGGATGGATTAATTCAGATTCTTGTTCAACCTTTACTTCTTCTTCTATCCCTATGATCCTTGGTATACTGAATCCATGAACATCTGCATCAATAATACCTACTTTTTTACCTTGGTTTTGCAAAGCAACAGCTAAATTAGCAGTTACAGTTGATTTCCCAACTCCGCCTTTTCCACTAGCAATGGCTATTAAACCCTCACTTATTGAACCGTGTTCTAATTCAATTTTACCATCTTTTATCTCATACATTCTATTTCCTCCCTTTTATTCTATTATTCTCTGTTGTTTTTTACTCGTTAACCTGTATAACACAAAAATGATTATAACTATTAAGGATAGGGTAATACCAGTACTTAATATGGTATTAAAACCTATATTTAAAATTGTACCAACTGAAATTGCTGTTACTACCATAATACCTGATGACTTCAACATTCTATATAAACCTAATTCTCTAAATAAGATAATAAAAGTAGCTACACATGGAAAATAAACTGTTAAAATGGTACTTGCAATAACCAGCTGTTTAATAGTTAAATCTAAAGGAGCTAACATACCCATAGCTAAATCTTTTCTTAAAAATCCCATTAATAAAGCTGAAATGACCTCTTTGGGTAACCCAAAAAGTGATGAAAATACTGGGCCTAATACTCTAGTTAGTAAATCGAAAAATCCAAGTGCATACATTGTATTTACTGCCAATACACCTAATAAAACAAACGGAATAGCTTCTTTTAAAAAGTTAATTACTCTCATCCAGAGTTTCTTAAATACAATACCTATCAAAGGTATTCTTAAAGTAGGGATTTCAATTAATAAATCACTGCTATATCCAGGTAGAAAGTAATTAAGTAATAAACCAACAATTATCCAAACTATAAACAAGGATGCAAAAACAAACGAAACATATATTCCACCAAAAGCCCCTACTAACCCTATAATCATAGCAGTCTGGGCCATACAAGGTATTGAAATAGACATTAAAGTACTGGCAATAAACTGTTCCCTTTTACTATCAAGATTTCGGGCAGCTAAGGCTGCTGGAACATTACAACCAAAACCGAGAATCATCGGTATTATTGAAAACCCATGTAAACCAACTTTATGCATTAAATTATCTAATAAAACTGCAAGTCTAGGTAGATATCCTGAATCTTCTAAAATACTTAATACAAAATAAAAGGAAATAATATAAGGTAATACTGCAGCAAAAGGGATAAATATACCAGTAGTAAGTAATCCGAAGGACTGTTCAAAATCGATCTGACCATTTACTAACTGTCCTATTAAAAGATCATGTAAAAAAGAACCTTCGGTAATAAAATTACTAATGGCAAGCAAAAAAGTATGATATGGACCTTCAAAAAAAGGTGCAGCGACATAATTTATCAGTCCTTCACCTATAAATCTTATTACTATAAAAGTCAGATATAAAACAATTGCTGCTATTGGAATTCCAGTCCAGGGTTTCAAAGTATATTCTTCTAAAAGTTCTTTACTAGAATGATGTTTGGGTTTGATTCGTTGTACCTCATTTATTATATGACCAATTTTAGACCATCTTTCATCATTTGATAGCTCTTTAAATTCTTTAACTTTTCTATATAATAGATAATCTAAAGCTTCTTGTAACCCTTTCCCGGTCGTAGCTACTGTTGGTATTACTGGTACCTTAAGTTGTTCTTGTAATTTTTTTAAATCAATATCAATTCCCTTATGTTTAGTTTCATCCCACATATTTAATAACACAACAACCGGTATATCTCTTTCTAATAGTTGAAGTGTTAAGTTTAAATTTCTTTCTAAATTGGTTGCATCAACTATATTAAAAACAATATCTCCCTCTTGTAACATTTCAACTGCTACTTCTTCTGCTTTATTAGTAGGCTCTAATGTATAGGTCCCGGGAACATCAATCAATTCAATATTTTCACCTTCATGTTTAAATAGTCCTTTTTTATACTCCACCGTAGTTCCAGCATAATTTGAAGAGGTTACACTGGTTCCGGTTAATCTTGAGAATATTACGCTTTTACCAACATTTGGGTTTCCCATTAATAATACTTTCATTTTACTCAATAACCTTTACCATTATTTTTTCAGCCATCCCTCTTCCGATAGCTATCCTGGAACTATTTTCTATTTGAATAGTAATAGGTCCTCGTAACACCATATCACTAACTTTCTTCACTTGTTTCCCTTTTCTTATTCCTAAAGAATCAAGTTTCTTTTTTAGTTTTTTCCCGCCTTTAAAGGAAAATACTTCTCCTTTTTTGCCGGCTGCTAAATCTGCTAATGTTATTACATTTTTCTCCACTATTAGATCATCCCCTGAATATATATTGATATTCATTATCACTTCATTCATATTTATATATTAACATAACTTTAAAATTAGTTCAATATCATACAGTCCTTTTTACTATCTATAAAAAAAGCTGATATCATTACCAATGAAACTAAAAGGAAAGTTAAAGTGTAACCTAATAAGTTAATTAGTATACCACCAGCAAGTGGAAGAATAATTACTAAAATATTAAGACTATCTCTAATACCTAAATATACAGTTCTTTTATCTGCTGGAGTTAAATCGAGTAAATAGGGTGTGAATCCTATCTTTCGCCCACTAATTACAAAACCAATTAAAAGGAAAAGATATTTATATAATTCGGGATCTAAGCGACCTGCGATTAAGGCAAGAACAGGTATTATTCCACCAATTAATACACAAACTCTAACTACATACCTAGCACCTTTTTTATCTCCTAAATAGCCCCAAAAAATATTGGATAAAATCATTCCTGTAATTTGAAATAATAAAAAGGTACCTACATACTGACTAGAAAGGTTAAAGGTATCTTTTGCATATACTATATAAAAAGGAAGGATCATTAAACTAAAACTAGATAAATTTTCAATAATCACAAATTTTAAAAATGTAGGATCATTTTTTAATAGTTGGGGAACTCTTTTTAAAAAACTTATTAGTTTTAATTTTTCTTTATTAACTACAGAAGGTTTTTCATCTATGATCCAAAAAGAAATGGCAGCTATAATAAGTCCTATAAAACCAATAATAAGTAAAATACTATAATTGTTAGGAAAAGCAAAGTTACCTGGGCTGAATATATATTTCACTATTAAACCGCCAGAAAAAGCCATCACACTGGCCACAAATTGTTTGGAAGCAAATATTTTTTCTCGTTCCCCCTTAGTAGTTAACTTTCCAATTATCTCTGTGTAAGATAGGGAAGCAAAACCACCACTAAGAGAAAAGATAAAGATAAATATAAAAAAGAACGTAATAACTATTAGCGGATTTTCTTTTCCATAAAAGTAAGTTGTCAAAGCCATCCCTAGAAAAGAAAACGACCTTAAATATATTCCGGTAAGTAAAATCTTCTTTTTATATTTTACATAACTGAGATAATGACTGAATATAATATTAAATAATCTTGGTACCCCCAATATCATTGAATATAATAATCCAAATATAATTTTTGAATCTATTAATTCCGAAATAAGGGAAGGTAAAACAGTATTTAAGTCTATCATAGACATTGTTAAAGCTAGAAATGCTCCATGCCATAAAAATATGAAGTATATTTTCTTATTTTTTATATTGATAATTATCCCTCCCTTTTATTTCAATCGGGTATAATATTATCAAAGAGTTTCGATATATTCTGTAAAGTGATTACATTTTAAATCTTAAAACAAAAAAAGACCCCGCTAGGGGCCTTTATAATTTCAACAACTTTAATTATTTCCTTTTCCTTTACTTTTTCCCTTACTTTTACCTTTGCTCTTACCATTGCTTTTGCCTTTTGCATTATTATCATTATCATCTTCGTCTTCAGCTGATTCTTCAATATCTTGATCTTCATTTTCTTCTTGTTCTTGCTCTTGTTCTTCTTCTCTATCTTTTACTCTGTTTGTATTTTTATCAAGAAAATCTTGTATGTGACTGGAAAGACCCTGTCCTGTCCACTCACCTTCACTATCTTCTTTAAATTTTGCTATTGAAGAAGAAAGTTCCTCTCCCATACCATCATCCTCAGTATCATCTTCATCTTCATCTTGATCTATCTCCAGATCTTCTAAAACCTCATTTATTGTATCTTCATCAATTTCTTCAGAATCTTCTAATTCTGCTAAGGCATCTTGTAAAACCAAACGTTCATCATCACTAAGATAATCTAAATCATATTCATCTAAATTTACCTCCTGTGCTAAACCAGCAGGCGCCAACAATAAGATTAGTACCAACGTCAATGATAATATTTTCAATTTTTTATTAAACATTTTATCTTCCCCCTTAATCTATAATTGTGTCTTTTAAAATTCATTAAATCAATAAGCGAGAAAACAAAAAAGCCTATTGACTTAAAAGCCATAGACTTAAGAATATGGTAGCTTGGCGATCTTAAAAAAAAATAAGATCCATAGCTTTGCGTCCCCTTCTTACGAGGGGTTTGCCTTTTTCTCCTATATTTCTTTTTCTATATTGTAATATAAACATATCATATTAGTTTTAACAAGTCAACTCATAAAATTAAGTAAGTCGCTCTATTTTTTACTATCCCTGTTATAATAGTAAATAAAAGCTTTTTGTTACTCAAAATATTCTTCTGTTTACAAGTTTTTATTATCTAAAAGACCTAATAAAACCCCAGAATATACAGTTGCTAAATCATTAAATATTACATGGACCCAAAATCCAATTAAAATTGCAATTATAACTTTCTTATAATTATTTTGAACTTTCCAAGCATTTTTAGCATTCATAAATATCCTATAAAATATCCAACCAAAGAAAAAAAGACCTCCTATGATTCCCCAACCAGTAATAATATTTAAATAATTATTGTGGGGAGTCATTGCATCAATCTTTTCACCTGGCACTTTATAATTAGGATATGCAGTATGAAAATTTCCAGGTCCAACACCAAAGAAAAAATTATCTTTCACCATTAATAAAGCCCCTTCATATACCTTTAGTCGCATATAGTTGCTCCGGTCTTGTAAAGAAAATATTGATAAGACCCTTCTGTAAAAACGGTTATTAGTAAATAATGCAACTGCTACTAAAGAAGTTAATACACCAATTACTTTCCAGGACATAAAAACTGCTAGAACAAAACCGCCGGCTGCAGTTCCTACCATTGCTCCTCTTGAACTAGAAATTATCAATGCAACCAGATTTAAAATCAAATATAATAAATTAAATCCTTTTTGTTTTTTGCTTTTTTCTATTATCAATAAACCTAATGCCCCAATAATACCGGCCTGAATAATAACACCCAAACCATTATCTCCAATTCCAAAAATATATGCTCTACCATTTCCATTTATTAGTTCTACACCTTTATAAACAACTTTCCATGAAAAATAGCGAGCCAATACTGTAATAAAAGCTAAGATAGTAGTCCCTTTAACCATATCTTTTATAAATACAACAGGATTATCAATGAAATACTTACCCATTATGTAAAACCAAATAAATACAAAAGGGATTAAAAATGAAGGTATTGCTTTTGAAACACTATAAGCCCCGATTATACTAATTATTCCAGAGATGAATAGACCAGCCCAAAAAAATAGATTTACTTTATCCCAATCAGCATTTTTGAGTCTTTTGCCTCTTATTGAAGAGAGAACAACCAAATTCAAAATATTAAAAGCCGGATTGATATTCATAGTAAATCCCATTATTCGTTCCCATATTTTAGCTAATTTCTTCATCTGATCACCTCATTATAGAAAATCATTTATTCTATCTACTGTTTTAGTTACTGCGCCTCTTTCTCCCATTCTGTTTTGTCCAACTTCACTTCTTTTTTTATATTCTGTATCATCCTCTAAAAGTTCGATTATGGAATATGCAACATTAACAAAATTTCTGTCTACAAATTTAACTCCATCTCCTAAAAGCCTTTTTTGATCTGCGGCAAATTCATAATCAAACTGAGCTCCAGTTCCAGGAAAGGTCACTACAGGTTTACCAAGTCCCGCAGCCTGTTCATTAGCAGTTCCAGCCATTCCTAAAAATAAATCTGCTTGATCTAATACGTCACCAAACCCGTTATAAATTATGTGAATTTTACTTAAACCTCGTGGTGAATTTATATGTAGTTTAATATATTTATCATTTACTTCTTTTATATTCCAATCTACTTTACCTAATTTACTTTTTAAAGCAGCAATTGAAAAATTACCAGCTACCGCTACTAAAAATTCATATTTTCCTTTTTTAAGTTTTTCTAATTCCTCTATTACTTTAATGAAATCCAACATATTATCATAAGCTTCTTCTCTACTACCAGGTAAAATACCTATTTTAATACTATCAGGACCAAGTCCAAAATCAATATTTTTAATTTCAAAACAATCCATCATTAAATTACCATTGAATTCAACGTTAATTCCATTTTTTCCTAAGTCATCTGTTGTTTTTTGATCTCTAGGTAAAACCAAATCAGCATATTTTTTCATAAGATACTTCTCAATCTTATAATGCCCATTAATATATTCTGACTTTGCAGTAGGGATAAAAATAATATTACCACCTAAAAACAAACCGGTTAATAAAAGAATATATACATCACCTATTACTATTGATAAGTCAGCCTTTTTTTTCTGTTTTCTTAGTTCTTTAATTTGCTTGAATGTATTAACTAACAATCCTGATTTTATATCTGTAAATAGATTTTGCCAGCTATTTCTGGCAAACCCTCCGCTCGGTAGAGACTCTCTTGGACCCAATATTTCTACAGATAAGGTTTCAAAGCGATTACCTTCACCTACTATTGGTAGCACCGATATATTTAAATTCTTGTTGCTTTTTTCTAAAAGCACCTTTATTAACTTAGAACTCATTAGATCTTCTCCGTGACCATTACTGATAAACATTAAATTTTTTTTATTATCCATATAATCATTCCTGTTCAAATTGGGATTTATATAATCTATAATAATATCCTTCATTATTTAAAAGCTGCTCATGATTTCCCTCTTCCACAATTTCTCCTTCTTCTATAACTATAATTTTATCGGCATTAATAATTGTAGAAAGACGATGCGCAATTACGAATGTAGTTCTATCCTTTATTAACCTCTCTAAAGCTTCTTGAATTAAGGACTCCGATCTTAAGTCCAAAGAAGAAGTAGCTTCATCTAAAATTAAAATCTTATGATCAGTTAACAAGGCGCGCGCTATAGAAATTCTTTGTTTTTGACCTCCCGAAAGGGAAACCCCTCTTTCGCCCACTTCAGTTTCATAACCATTATCAAAATCTACAATAAATTGATGTGCATTAGCTTTCTGGGCTGCATCAATAATTTCTTCCCTTGTTTTATTACTAGCTCCATAAGCTATATTTTCTGCAATGGTTCCTTTAAATAAAATTGTATCCTGGGGTACAATTCCAATTTGTTTACGTAAAGAACTTAAAGTGACATTTTTAATGTTTATTCCATCTATCCTAAGTTCTCCTGTATCAACATCATAAAATCGAGGGATTAAATTAACTAAGGTCGTCTTCCCTGCTCCACTATGTCCAACAAAAGCAACCATTTCTCCGGGATCTACTTTTAAGTTTATATTATCTAAAACTTTTTCTCCCTCATTATAGCTAAAGCTTATATCATCAAAAACAACCTCACCATCAATAGAAGGCATCTTTTCAGCATTTTCTTTTTCGATCACCTTTTCTTCAACACTTAACAAATCAAAAATTCTTTCAGATGCTCCTACAGCTTTCTGCATTAAATTATAACTTTTACTTAAAATATTAATCGGACTTATTAATAATCCAATATAACCAATAAAGGTGATTAATTCACCTGTTGTCATTTCACCTCTTAAAACTTTGTGACCTCCGTACCATAGAAATGCAGCAGCACCAACAGATATTATGAGTTCGACTATTGGAGTTATCGTTGCTTCAATTTGTACACCTTTAAGATTCTGTTTGAGTGTCCTATCATTTGCTTTAGAGAACTTTTTAATTTCCTTTTGTTCATTATTAAATGCTTTAACAATTCTAACTGCTGATAGAGTTTCCTGCAATATATTTGTAACATTACTCATTTCATTTTGTATTTTAGTACTTATAGATCTCATTTTAAAACCAAACTTGTTTATTACATAAGAAACCAACGGTATAATTAAAAATGAAACCAAAGCTAATTTCCAATCTATGTATAATAAAAAACCTACAATTCCAATAATCATAATTGGTTGTAAGACCAAATTGGATAAACCATTTATTAAACTGTTTTGAATCACATTTACATCATTAGTAACCCGGGACATTAAATCCCCTGTTCTTTGTCTTTCGAAAAAACTCAAAGACAACTTTTGTAAATGTTCATATAAATCTTTCCTTAAATCTACAATTACATGCTGACTCATTCCAGAAATTAAATATTTCTGACCATAATTAAATACACCTTTTAAAAAGTACAGCAAAACTGCACTTCCAGCAATATAATTAAGTATTAATTCATTTCCACCGATTAAAACATCGTCAATTAAAAACTTAAATAACCAGGGAATTAATAAACCTATAATTCCAACTAAAACTAAACAAACAAATCCCCCAATCAATTGACTTAGATAAGGGCGCATATATCTAAAAAGTTTCTTATAAGTTTTCAATTTAAATACCTCCAAAAAATATTATATAATATAATTACTATAACCTCAATCATTAATTGAATTTACTCACTTGATAATATATAATTATTAAAAATTATTAGTATTTACAGGAGTGTTTGTATTATGGAATCAAAAAAACAAATAAGTATTGTAATTCCTACTCGAAATAGAAAAAATATATTAAAAAAATGCCTTAAATCTTTAAATAAACAAAGTATCAGTAATAATAAATATGAAATAATTGTGATCGATGATGGGTCAAACCAAGATAATAAAACAATGATTGAGTCTCTAAATTTAAAACCTGATATTATATATCGCTATCAAAACCATAGTGGACCAGCTAAATCCAGAAATAAAGGTATTAATTTGGCTAGTGGTACATATATCATCTTTATTGATGATGATATAATTGTAAATGAACAATTTGTAGAATCTCATTTGAGCAAACTATTAAACAATCATAATGTAATTGTTCATGGACCAGTTATTCATACAAAAGATTTAGATAACCCTACAACTGCTGAAAAGAAAATTAGTGACTTTAGTACTGCCTTTTTTGCAACCGGCAACGCTTCAATTAAAAAATCTTATTTAATTGAAGCTGGTTTATTTAACGAAAGATTTTATGAATATGGATGGGAAGACCTAGAATTTGGTAAGAGATTAAAACAGCTTGGTTTGAAAGCAATTAAAGCTGAAAATGCTGTAGGTTACCATTTGAAATATCATTTTTCTCCAAATCATATAAAAAACATAAAAGAAAAAGAAAGGAAACGGGGTAGAATGGCAGTCTTATACCATGATATCAACCCAAGACTTTCAGTTAAATTATCAACCCTTTATTGGAAACCACTTATATTAATCCTTGAAATGTTAACTATTGGCAATTGGCCTAAAAGCAATTTCACAAAAAAATTAATCAACTTTTCTTACAAAAACAATCTAAAAAGTTTACGTAAATTTATAGTTTACTTTGTTAAACTAGACTCTTATCTTGAGGGCTTAAAAGAAGGATACTAACATAAAAATATTTAAAGTTCAGACAAAATATCATCTACAATTGTCTTGGCTGCCCCTTTATTTATCTTTAAACTTTTTAAGTTTTCTTTT
>JGI1684J13235_1000075_pt1 | contig 33524 bp, 35 predicted proteins | sample PonA232FremontCA_2_FD_13235 | JGI IMG/M metagenome (IMG submission 13235) | reverse complement strand
GCCCCAAGCCGCGTCCTTCGGATACGCGACATGGCTACCCGCGGGCGAGTACAGGCTCGTGGGCTACTTCGATCTCGGCGCGACGCGCCAACTTACGAGGCTTTCACACGACGGTCAGGAGAGAAGCCTCGTTGGAGAAACGACGGTGCCGTACGCTGACATCGACGCGATGATGTCGGCGACCGGCGGGAGCGAGTTTGAGGCTTACACGGGTGCCTTCGACGTCTCCCCCGGCGACGTATTCCCTGACTCCGAGGTATCGGAGTACGCCGGCTTCACCGTAGCGGGAGGGAACGTCGACGGCGAGGGCGTCGAACTCGCGGCGTCGGAAGATTTCGTCATCGTCGGAAACGACGGAACCGGACGCGAAGGAACGAGCGCCACGGAGGTAATAAACGCCGCGACGGGCGACGCGTCGAGACAGGCGGACGAGGGCGACATCATCCCTGGTCTGTCGGAGTACGCTCAGGGCGAACCGCTCGCCGTCCAGTTCGACTACGGCGTCGGTAACACGGTCTACCAGTTCTCCGAGGAGCGCGACGGACGCGTGGCGTTCGTCGAGGTCGCTATACTACCCGACGAACAGGCTGTGGAACAGACCATTGAGGACGACTACAACTACTCGGACGGAAGGCTTGAGGACCTGAACATGTCCGTTAGGGGTGAAGGAAGACGTCTTATCATAGAGAACCTACAGTCGCCGGGGTCGGTCGAGGGCACAGCGCTCGGAGCCAACGGTCTTCTGCCTTAGCCCTCGATCTTGTCGCCGACCTTTTCGAGCGCCTCGACGCCCTGCACCTCCTCGCGCATCAACGGAAGTCTGATCATTTCGAGGTCACGGAACATCTCCTCGGCGTCCTCGATGTTCTTACGCTGTACCTCCCATCTGTCCTGACAGAACTCACAGTCCTCGTTCACGTCCTCCATCACCTTGTTGACGACGACCGTACGGACCGGTATACCGAAACGCGAGAGGCGCTCTATGAGACGCTGTGTCTCCAAGACAGCCATGCTCTCCGGTATGGTGACGACACGGAAGTCGGTATGGTCGGGATCCATGAGCTTCGCGCGGACGCGCTCTATACGTTCCTTGAGCGACTCTAACTTGTCTTGGGCGTCGACGCCCTCGTCGCCGCCGCCAAGTATACCTTTGAACGAGTCGACGACGCCCTGTATCTGTGACTGTATACGGACGAGCCTTCCGACCATCGAGTCCATGACCTCGGGCAACTGCAGGAGACGGAGCGTATGCCCCGTCGGCGCGGTGTCGAAGACTATGTACTCCCACTTATCCGAGTCCATGTACTCCATGAACTTGTACATCGCCGCCGCCTCGTCGCTTCCGGGCGCGTCCATCGCGTCGTCGAACAGTCCNCCCATGCCTTCGCCGACCTCCTCGGTGTCCAGTCCCAGACCCGAACCCACGCCGCCAAGTAGCTTCTCAGGGACGCTCTCGATCGTATCGCGGTACTCCTCCATGGCGTCCTCGGGATCGACCTCGACAGCCCAGAGGCTATCGTATATCTCCTCGGGTTCGGAAGAGACGGGCGTGTCGAACGAGTCGGAGAGCGAATGAGCAGGGTCGGTGGAGACGACGAGCGTGTCGTAGCCCTCGCGCGAAAGCTTGTACGCCGTCGCGGCGGCGCAGGTCGTCTTGCCCACGCCCCCCTTTCCTCCGTAGAGTATGTACTGTGTCATCTCTTCGTCGTATGAGACCCCTACGTATGAAGATTAGGGCGACAGCGTCAGCCCACGAAGGTTGCCCCAGTCAGCCGATCTCTCGACGCGGTTTATGAGCGCCTCAGGACCGAGTTCGAGGAGGAGTACGTCGGACATGTCGCACGCGCCGCGGAGGTAGTCGTCCGCCTCAAGAGCGACGAGACACATACCGACATCTCCTTGGAACAGCTCGTCGAAACGTTCGCGGTTGTAGAGGAGGTTACCGAGCGCGCGCCGAGGGTTGGTCTCGAACGCGATCTCGACCAGCAGTAGTTCGTCGCCGTCGTCGCTCCGGAAGACGAGGTCGACAGACGTATCCGCCGTCTCTATGTTAATGTCCTCCCAGCCGCGGTCGAAAGCCACGTCGGGGTACCTACGTATCAGTCTCCGTACCTCGTCCTCGTTGAGTATATGCGAGTCTATGGATGAGAAACGGTCGACTAGACGCGACAGCGTCACAGACTCCATCTCTACGCCTGAGTTACGCATCTCCGCGAGAAGGCTCTCGAAGCCGTTGTGCGTAACGCTGGGGTCGTCGGTCTCGACGTACGCCTCCTTGTCGTCCGACCACGCCTCGTACGCTGTGATGGCGTCTTCGAGACGTATCTCCTCGCCGTCGGACACGGGCGTGCTCAGATGTTTTCCTTCCATGGAACCGACGTAGAGGGCTACCGTTAAATCCTTTCCCCCGTGTATAATACGGCTGGACGACGGATGTCTGACATGGACATCGACGAGCACAACGACGAGATACGTTCGTGTACGCGTTGCCGTCTCCACGAGAACAGGACACAGGCGGTTCCGAACCAAGGGAGCGCCGACGCCGACACGATGCTCGTCGGAAAGATGGTGGGCTACAAGGACGACAAGGTCGGTCTTCCGTATCAGGGAGAGGCGGGGAACGTCCTCGACGACGCACTCGAACGCGCGGACAAGACGCGCCAAGACGTCTTCCTCACCAACCTGACACGGTGTTACCCGCCCGAAAGCCGTAACCCGCGCGCCGACGAACTCGACCGTTGCGCGCGTTTCTTCGACCGCGAACTCGAAGCCGTCGATCCCGAAACCATCGTTGCGCTCGGAAAGGTCGTCGCCGAACGTCTCCTCGGACGCGACGTCTCCGTCGAGGAGGAACACGGTACGCGTCACACGTACAACACTCTCACGTTCCGTGCCGAGGTCGTCGTAACCTACAACGTCGGTGCGGCGACGTACGACCCGTCACTCCGCGATGTTATCGCCGACGAGGTAGCCGAGGCGGTTGAGCGGTAGGAAAAAGCTTATATGCGGAAAACTCTAAGAACCCGTGTCGACAATGACAGAAGGTACGGTTAAGTTCTTCCACGACAGGAAGGGCTACGGTTTCATAGAGCGAAACGATACGGACGAAGATGCGGACGACGACGTTTTCTTCCACATGGAGGACGTTGGCGGACCCGACCTCGAAGAAGGTGAGGAGGTCACCTTTGAGATAGAGGAAGCGGACGACGGTCCCAGAGCGAAGAACCTCGAACGCGTATAGGACGGAGCCTCCGCCCCCCTGACCGGACGGCTACCGTCCGAAGCCGGGGTACGGTGGAGTCTTCCGTTTGTGTTCCGAACGTTGGTATAGATTCACCAGCCTCCGCGCCGTCTCTTCACCGATCCCCGCGGAGTCTCCTGCTTCTTCGACCGACGCGTCTCCGTCGACGTACGCGCGTAGGAAGTCGTCAACATCGGCGTACGGAGCGCCGAGTTCTTCCTCGTCCGTCTGTCCTTCCCAGAGACCTGCGGTCGGTGTCTTCTCTATAACGTCCTCCGAGACGCCGAGTTCGCGCGCAACCTCGCGCACCTCGGTCTTGTACAGACCGCCTACGGGAAGTATGTCGACGCCGCCGTCACCGTACTTGGTGTAGTAGCCGACGAGCATCTCCGAACGGTTGCCCGTGCCGAGGACGAGCAACGAATCCTCGTTGGCGACGAGGTAGTTGTAGCACATACGGACGCGCGCCGCGAGGTTTCCGACCGCCTCCGTGTCGTCCACACCGTTGGGGTGCCCGTCGAGGAAGGCGTCGACCACGGGCTGTATCTCCACGACGTCGTAGCCTATACCGAAGTCGCGTGCGTGTCTCTCCGCGTCGCTCATGTTCTCGTCGTCGCTGACCCCGGTTGGCATAACGAGTCCGTGTACGGCGTCAGCACCGAGAGCTTCGACGGCGAGCGCGGACGCCGTCGCCGAGTCGATACCGCCGCTCAGACCTACGACGACGCCCTCAGCGCCCGCTTCGTCGACCTTTCGGGCGATAAAATCCGTCGTCTCGTGTATATACTCGTCTACGCGTTTCTTTTCGACCTGCATGTAAGAAACAACGGTCGCGCACCGAATAAGGGCTTCGTTTGACCCCGAAGACGTTTCATGCTGTTCGAACGTGTTGTTGCTACGGCGACGGGCAAACGCGCGTTCAGCCGAACCTGTACCGGTAGGGCGAGCCTTCCTCCACCTCTACCGCCGGGTCGTCGGTGTGGTAGCCGAGTACGGTCGCAACCTCGTGCGGACTCGATACTGACGCGTCGTTTCCGACGGCTTCGTGTATCTCCTTCGCCGTCATATCCTCGCCGAGAAGCCCTTCGGATTCGACGACATGCAGTATCTCCTCAAACTGCGTGTCACGTCTGGTTCTCGGGTTCTCCATTACGGTTCATTTTACTCGTGTTTGTACTTATATCTATGTCAGACAGCTGTCACACAGAATGTGAAACGGCTCTCTTCCGCCTTCCGAACAAGCTTGGCGAAGGCTACCGGCGCGACCGTTTGTATTATACCGCCGGGACGACAACACCGCCCATGTTACTCGTATACGGCTCGTACGGCTACACGGGAAGGCTTGTCGCTCAGGAGTGCGACAGACGCGGCGTCGACGTTGTTCTCGCGGGACGCGACGGGGGTAAGATAGACGAACAGACCGAAAGAACGGGCTTCGACGGACGTGTCTTCTCTCTTGACACAGCCGACGAGGTACGTGAGGGTATAGAGGACGCCGCCGCCGTCCTCAACTGCGCGGGACCTTTCTCCAAGACACATCCGACGTTCGTCGACGCGTGTCTCGCTGAGGGCGTCGACTACCTCGACATAACGGGCGAGGTCGGTGTCTTCGAACGTCTCGCGTCGCTTGACGAAGAGGCGCGCGACGCCGGGGTTACGCTCCTTCCGGGTGTGGGCTTCGATGTCGTACCCACCGACTGCCTCGCCGCATCCGTCGCGGAGGAGGTCGAAGAGCCGTACTACACCGCCGTCGCCGTCCGTTCACTCACCTCCATCTCCCCCGGAACCGCGCGTACGGTCGTCGAGGGTCTGGGGTCGTCAGGCGTCGTCCGGCGTGACGGCGTTCTCGAAGACGTGCCGCCCGCGTGGAAGACGCGACACGTCGACTTCGGTGACGGACGCGGCAACGTTGAGGCGACGAGCATGCCTCTCGGGGACGTTACGACCGCGTACAGGTCGACGGGTGCAGAAAACATAGAGTGCTACGTCGCCCTTCCTCGTCCCGCGCGTCTCCTCGCGCGGACATCGCATTACACCGCGNCTCTTCTGCGGACGAAGCCCGTCCAGAGCCTTCTGAAGACGGTTGCGGACAGCCTCGCCGAGGGACCCGACGAGGAGGAGCGCGCCACGGCGAGCGGCTACGCGTGGGCGGAGGTACGTGGCGAGGAAGACAGGCGCGCCGCGTGTCTACGTACACCTGAACCCTACGAACTCACAGCCCGGACAGCGACGGAGGCGTTGAGACGTGTCGATGACGCGGACGCGGGATACCAGACGCCCGCGACGGCTTTCGGTGCAGGCTTCGTACAGGGGTTCGACGGCGTGGAGATGGAGTACACCGAGTAGTTAGCTCAGACGTTCGACGACCTCCTCGACGCGTTCGACCGACGTACCCGTGTAGCCGTCGGGGTCGAGTAGGGTTTCGAGTTCGTCCTCGTCTATCCATCCGTTTATCTCGTCGTCCCGCATCAGAGACTCCTTCATCGTCAGACCCTCGTCGTGCGCCCTCATCGCGGCGCGTCGTACAGCCTCGTGCCCTTTCTGGCGTCCGTAGCCGCGGCGTGCAAGCTCCATCATAACAGCCTCCGCCATGTTTACGCCGTCGAGGGCTTCGAGGTTCTCACGTATCTCGTCGTCGTGGAATCCGAGATCCTCGACCACGTTCGTCGTCCGTTTTACGCAGTGGTCGGTGAGTACGGAGGTTTCGGCGAAGACGACGCGTTCCGCCGACGAGTTGGTGAGGTCGCGCTCCTCCCACAGAACGTTGTTCTGCATCTGTGTCTCGGTGAAGCCACGCACGACGCGTGCGAGACCGCAGACGTTCTCGCTCTTGACCGGGTTACGTTTGTGGGGCATCGTGCTACTCCCGACCTGTTCGTCGCCGAACCCCTCCTCGACCTCCGCGACCTCCGTACGTTGCATGTTACGTACGTTCGTGCATATCTTGTCGAGCGTCGTGACGACGTTGGCGAGCCACGAGACGTACTCGGCGTGTCTGTCACGCGCGATCACCTGCGTCGATATCTCCTCCTCGGTCAGGTTGAGTTCGTCCATCGTACGGCGTGAGATCTCGCGCGCATCATCCCCGAACGACGCCTGTGTACCGACCGCACCCGACATCTGCCCCACCTCAACGCGTTCGCGTACACCGTCGAGGCGGTTGAGATGGCGGTCGACCTCCGAAGCCCAGACTGCGAAACGGTGTCCCCATGTCGTCGGAACGCCGACCTGTCCGTGCGTCCGACCCGCGCAGACCGTCCGTTTGTGCTCGTCCGCCTTCTCTACGAGAGCGTCAAGGAGTTCGTCGAGACCTTCCTCAAGTATGTCGCACGACTCGCGCAGACGCAGACCGTCCGCCGTGTCTATGATGTCGTTCGACGTCGCACCGAGATGTATGTACTCGCCCGCGCCTGTCGCGTCGTCGCAGTTCTCCTCGACGGCGCGTACGACAGCCATCACGTCGTGGTGTATCTCAGCCTCTATCTCCTTGACGCGTTCGAGCGTCACGTCATTGGAGGCGTCGGCTATCTCGTCGGCGACGCCTTCGGGTACGTCGCCCGTCGCCTCCTCGGCGCGTGCGAGCGCCACCTCCACGTCGAGCATGCGCCGGAGCTTGTTCTCCTCCGACCAGACCTGCCGCATCTCGTCGGTCCCGTAACGGTAGTCGATAGGGTGTACAGCCATGGTTCACGTCGTCGGGGACGCGTCAAATGGGTTGCGGATGTCCGCGTCGACGCGGTCGATTTATGAGGATGGCGCACCAACCCGTGTACGATGAACTTCGACTACTCAGGCTCGCGCACAGACGTACTGTTCGGACGCGGAAGACGCGACGAAGCCGGCGAACTCACCGCACGGTACGGCGACGAGGCGCTCGTCGTCACGACGCGTAACGCGATGCAGGACGCCGGCTTCCTTGACGACGTACTCACCTCGCTCGAAGGCGCGGGTGTGAACGCCACCGTCTTCGAGGACGTTCAGCCCAACCCGACGGTCGAAAACGTGGTCGACGCCGCCGACGCAGGCGGTGACGCGGATGCCGTCGTAGCCCTCGGAGGCGGAAGCCCTATGGACGTTTCGAAGGCGACGGCGATCTCGCTGGCGACTTTCGACGGAACCCCGACAGCCGAAGGGATCTGGGGCTATGTTTCGGGCGAAAGGTCTATGCAAGACGCCCTCCCCGTCGTCGCAGTACCGTCGACGAGCGGTACGGGTAGCCACGTCGACCCTTGGTCTGTCGTGACGTACACGGAGGAGAACGCGAAGGTCGGCTTCGGGGGCGACGTTCTCGTTCCGCGCGCCGCGGTCGTCGACCCCGAGATCGCCGACGAGATGCCGGCGTCGCTCACGGCGCGCACGGGGTTCGACGCCTTCTGCCATCTAAACGAGTCGTACGTCGCCAAGGGTGCGGATGCACTCACCGACGCGCACGCCCTCCGCGGTATGGATCTCGTCAACCGTCACCTGCGCAGATCCGTCGAGGGTTCGTCGGGGTCGCGCGACGCGATGGCGGTTGCCGACACACTCGCGGGGTTCTGTGAGACGACCAGCGGCGTTGTCGCTACCCATGCGGTCGCGCATTCGATAAGCGCGTTCGGGCACGACGTTGCGCACGGTGACGCCCTTGCATCCGTCGCCTCCGAGGTCGCGCGTTACAACGTCGAGAACGGCGACGACGAAACCAAACGCAGGTACGGCGAGATAGCCGAGACGCTCGGCGCGCCTATCGCCGACCGCAAGTTGGACGCCCATCTCGTCGTCGACGCCGTGGACGAACTCGTCGCAGACCTCGGTCTCCAAGCCTCGGTCGGTGAACTCGTCGACGCCTCGCCCCAGACGCTCGCCGAGAACGCAGTGACGTACATGGGTACGGCGCTCCGAAACAACCCGATCGAGGTCGACGAGGAGGACGTGGCGGATATAATCGAGAACGCCTACTGACCGTAGCCACCTACGGTGAACTCGATACCGAGGGCTTCGAGGCTGACACGGACGGGTTCGGCGTCGAAGGCGACGAAAAGGAGTACGGCGATGATGAAGCCGGGATAGATCAGCTTGGCGGCTCTGTGCATCCTCTCAGGCTCCGGATCCCGTACTGCGTAGACGAGCAGGGCGACGATGTAGACGACGATAACCTCGAAGTAGACGCCCAGTTCGGGCGCGAAGACGAAGTAGCTGAGAACAACCACGACGAGCGCNGACACGACACACGTNCTCCTNCCGTACCGTGTAGCCACCGTNTCGAGACCTGCTTCCTTGTCGGGGGCGTAGTCTACNGCGGCGTAGTAGGCGTGCGCCGCGGCGATACCGAGAGTGAGTACAACGACCTTGGCGTACGTCCATAGCGCCACCTCAGCCGGATCCGCGAAGGTGGTCACGCCGAGGAGGAAGGCGAGCGCCACGGCGATAACGCCGTTCGAAAGGCTGTCGAGCGGCGGGCGCTCCTTGAGACGTAGAGGCGGCGCGGAGTAGACGTACCCGACGAACAGCATCGCGCCCGCGAAGACGGTGTTTTGGACGCCGAAAGGGAGCGACGCCGCTAAGACGACACCTGCGGCGACCGCGAGGTAGAGACGGAGAGTCGAGACGTCGTCGAACCTGTCGTCGACCGTCTCGCCCTCCTTACGCAGGTCGTCGAGTGCGTCCGCCTCCGTGTCGTATATGTCGTTGACGCCGTTTATGAAAAGCGTGAGGGGGAAGCTAAGCGACACCGCCTGTACAGCCACAGGCAACGTGATCTCGGAGCCGAGTATAACGAACGCCGAGACGTAGAAGTAGACGGGGACGAAGTAGAACTGCGGGCGGCTCGTTTCGACGAGAAGACGTAGCCTGCGCGCGTACTTCCCCATTATCCCTCGCTAAGTCGTGTCCTCAAGCTTCTCCTCAGGTACGAGTGCGAGGAACTCGTCCTCCCCCTCCGTACCCCCCGGACGTATCGTGTAGTCGACCTTACGCGGCTCACCCTCTATCTCGTCGGCGACACGCCGGAGAACCTTGGAGACGTGTCTATCGGCGACGGGACGCGCGACCTGTATCAGCCTCTCGGTCGGTAGGAAGCTCAACGGGTTGACCTTGGTCGCGCCCTTGGGGTCGTACATGATTTCGAGCCTTACCTCCGTCTCCTCGTCGCTCACCTTCTCGAACTCCCATCTTCCGTGTATGTCAACGTCCTTGGTCACCTTCCACTCTATGTACTCGTTCTCCTCGTAGTCGACGAGCTTCGACCGTGTCGTGTAACGTATCACCCACCATCGGAAGTCCATCTCCCACTCCGGATGGTCGCCGTTCTCGACGACACGTATGTCGTCGACGTACTCGCTGTACTTGACGTAGTTCTCGAAGTCCATGAAGAAGTCGTAGATATCGCCAACCGGAGCGTACGACGTGCCCTCGATGATGGCTCTCTTCATCGTTCTTCGATACGTCTTTCGCATAAAAAAACCCGCCGAAACCCTCGTGTCGCGTTCGGTTTCCTGAGGATTAAAGACGAAGCGCGCGTTGTACCGCGTAATGGGTCTCGAAGGAAAGACGGTCGCCGTGGGCGTCACGGGTAGTATCGCCGCCGTCGAATGCGTCAAGATCATACACGAACTCCGGCGGCGCGGCGCGGAGGTACACGCAGTTACGACAGACGCGGCGCGCAGTATCGTACACGAATGGGCGCTTGAGTTCGCGTCGGGAAACGACGTGGTGACGCGTATCACGGGCGACGTCGAACACGTCCGTTTCTGCGGCGGTGTCGAAAGCGAGTTCGAGGAGTTCCGTTCGGGCGCGGAGGCGGATCTGTTCCTCATCGCTCCCGCGACGGCGAACACCGTGGGAAAGATAGCGTCGGGTATCGACGACACGCCCGTCACGACGTTCGCAACGACGGCTCTCGGTAGCGGCGTACCTGTCGCTCTCGCGCCCGCGATGCACGAGCCTATGTACGACCATCCGGGTGTGGCTGAGAACCTCCGGAAGCTCCGCGACTGGGACGTCAACCTCATACCCCCCAAGATAGAGGAGGACAAGGCGAAGTTGGCGGGAAAGGAGGATATCGCCACGGAGTGCGAACGTATGCTCTCCGAAGGTCCTCTCGCGGGTAAACGCGTCGTCGTAACGAGCGGACGTACCGAGGAGGCGGTCGACCCCGTGCGCGTCCTCACGACGCGGTCGTCGGGGAAGACTGGGCGCGCGATAGCCAAGGAGGCGTACGTACGCGGCGCGGACGTGACGATCGTACACAACCACGACGGCGAGGTGCGTTACGCCGACGAGAGACGCGTCGAAAGCGCGGGTGATATGATAGACGCCGCGCTCGACGAGGTACGCGACGGTTGCGACATCTTCGTCTCCGCCGCGGCGATAAGCGACTACACCGTCGACGCCGCCGACGCGAAGATAGAGAGCGGTCAGGATCTCGTTCTTGAGATGGAGAAGGTACCTAAGCTCATCGACAAGGTACGCGAAGAAGTTCCTGACGCGTTCATCATTGGCTTCAAGGCTGAGACAGATCTTGACCGTGACACGCTCGCCGAGGAGGCGCGCACCGTCATGGAACGCGCGGGTCTCGATCTCATCGTCGCAAACGACGCGTCGGTGATGGGCGACGACGAGACGACCGTCGAGATACTAACCGACGAAGAGGGCGAGACGGCGGAGGGCGACAAACGCGATGTCGCGGGACGTATACTTGACGCCGTTGAACAGCGTCTGTAACACGGATACCGTCGCCGGACACAATCCTTTTGCGCACCGTCCGCGTTCGTCGCGTATGGAACGTCTGAAGCGGTCGTTGCTCGAAGCGCCTATCGTACGCAAGGAGAAGGACGGTGAGGTATACGAGTACTTCGTTCATCCTATCACCGACGGCGTACCGCCTCTCGACCCCGCCGTGATGCGCGAGGTTGTCGTCGGCGTCGTACGTTGCGCCGACGTTGAACGGGTAGACAAGATAGTCGCACCCGAAGCCATGGGCGTACATATAGGGACCGCCGTCTCACTCGCCGTCGATGTACCTCTCGTCGTCGTCCGTAAACGTGAGTACGGATTCGACGGCGAGGTTTCGCTCGCGCAGGAGACGGGTTACTCGGAGGGTGAGATGTTCCTAAACGCCGTTGAGGACGGTGACCGCGTCCTCCTCGTCGACGACGTACTATCGACGGGCGGCACGTTGACCGCCGTACATGCGGCGCTTGAATCCGCGGGTGCGGAGGTCGTCGATACGGTCGTTGTTATAGAGAAGGGCGAGCCACCCGAACTCGGCTTCGATGTTGAGTCTCTGGTGCGCGCCGACGTAGAGGACGGCGAGGTCGTCGTCGGTTAGCCCCCGACGGTGTGGCTTGACAGACCTATCTCGGTATCCGAGTATATACGGCTGATCCTAACCGTATCGTTCCTACCTATCGCCTCACACGGGTCGCCGTGGCACGAGAGACGTAGTGCTTCGCCGGCGTCCCATGAGCCTGTCCCTTCCGCGACTTCCTCGTAGCCGGTTCCGTTCCATGTCTTGGCTGTCTCACCCCCGACCTTGACCGAGAGGTTCGCGTACCTTATCGAACCACCGAAGACGAGCCTGACCTCGACAGCCGTACCGTTCGACACGCCGTCGTTCGCGTATGTCGCTGTTTCGTGTGAGTACCTGAACCCCGTACTCGGTACCGCCTTCTCGGCTTCGTCGAGCTTCCCCGTGTACTCCACAAGCTGTAACGTAGCCGTCGCTACCACGAACAGCATCAATCCCACGAGCAACATCTGGCTCTTCCCCCTGAAAACCCAGCTCCACATCTTTCGTGTCCCCTGTGGCGTAGAAAGACGGTTCCGTCTTAACTCATTCGTTGTTGAGGAAACGCGTCAACGCCTCCGCCGCACCCCGCACCTCTTCCACGCCGACGTACTCGCGCTCCGAATGGGCGATGGGAGTCCCGTCTCCCTCCTGTATACCACCGGGACCGAAGACGACGACGGGCGCGTGACGGGCGAGGTAAGACGCCTCCGTCGCCGCACCGAAAGGTCGGACGCACGTCCCGCCGACGGCTTCCTCGACCGCCGAACGGAAACGTCGGACATGACCGTTGCCCTCGTCGGTACGGAACGCTTCGAGAAACGGCGTCGGACGGTCTGCGAGACGTACGTCGTAGCCGCAGTCGATACCGTCGAGGCTTTCCTCGACGAGAGACACGAAACCCTCGGCTGTCTCCGGGGGAACCGGACGTCGGTCGATTCTGAGGGTCGCATTCTCAGGCACGCGGTTCGGTGTCTCGCCGCCTTCGATACGCGTCACGGTGAGACGCGACCCGCCGAGGAGTTCGTCGTACGACGGTTCGATGGATTCGAGCCTACCTACCGCCTCCGAGGCGCACGAGACGGCGTTAGTACCCCCGTCACCCGCGGCGTGGGCGCTCTCGCCGTGGAGTTCGACCGTCGCCTCAAAACGACCCTTCGCCGCCGTGCAGACATCGAGGGACGTGGGTTCACCGACGACCGCGAAGTCGAAGCCTCCGCCTTCGGCGTTCAGATAGTCGTGTAGACCGCGTGACAACGTTTCTTCGTCGGGCGAGACGACAAGACGCACCGTACGCGCGTCGACCGCGTCGAAACGTTCGTACGCAGAGACCATCGCTGAGAGGGGTCCCTTCGTCGCACGAACCACGTCCGCGTACCACGTCGCCGTCGCGTCCGTACGCGATGTGTGGCGCGACGGTGTCCATATGGCTGTTCAGGACGACCGTCTCGTCTCCCTCGCCTTTTTCGGCTACCACGCACCCCGACGGATGTTCACGCGTCCCCGACACGTTTTCGAGAAGGTAGTCACGCATCTCTTCGGTAGATTCGTGGCTCCGTATACGAACCGTGTCGTCCAAGAACTCGACGGGGTCGGTGGTGTTCACGTACGAAACGCGTGCGCGTCCGTACTCAAACTTTCGCCATACCTCCGCCTCGGTTCGAAACTTACTAACCGGGGCGTTCACAAGGTGCTGAGGGCAATCATCATGAGGTGTACACAGTGGGCGTGACCATCGTAGGCGCTCAGCTTGGCGACGAAGGTAAGGGCAAGATAACCGATATCTACAGCGAGTCCGCGGACGTTATCGTGCGTTTTCAGGGAGGTAACAACGCAGGACATACGGTCGTGGCGGACGGCGAGGAGTTCAAGCTACACCACGTTCCGAGCGGCGTCGTGCGCGGAAAGACCGCCGTGATAGCCAACGGATGTGTCGTCGATCCCGGCGTGTTGCTCGAAGAGACCGACAAGCTACGTGAACGCGGCGTCGAACCCGACCTGCGCGTCTCGGAGCGCGCGCACGTCATCATGCCGTACCACCGTGTCATCGACGGCGTGGAGGAGGACGCCAAGGGCGACATGGCGGCGGGTACGACGGGACGCGGCATAGGACCCACGTACGAGGACAAGGTCGGCAGACGTGGCGTCCGCGTTCTCGACCTGCTCAAACCCGACGCACTGCGCGAGAAGCTCGAATACGTCGTACCTACGAAACGCGCTCTCGTCGAAGAGGTCTTCGGTATCGACACCGACGAGAACGGATACGCCGACGCGTTCGATGTCGATGAGATACACGACGAGTACGTCGCCTACGGCGAACGTCTCCGCGGCTCTGTCTTAGACGCGAGCGGGTACATAAACGACCGTATGGACGCCGGCGACGACGTTCTGTTCGAGGGCGCGCAGGGAACGTCGCTCGACATCGACCACGGAATCTACCCGTACCTGACATCCTCGAACACGACGGTCGGCGGTGCTTCGACGGGAACCGGCGTCGGTGCTACGCGTCTCCGCGAAACCGTCGGTATCATGAAGGCTTACCTCTCACGCGTCGGGACGGGACCCCTTCCGACAGAACTTGAAGACGACGTAGGCGACCATCTCGTGGAGGTCGGCGAGGAGTACGGCACGACGACCGGCAGACGGCGACGTGTCGGCTGGTTCGATCTTCCGATGGTGCGCCACGCCGCGCGCGTCAACGGCTTCACCGGCGGCGTGCTGACGAGCATCGACGTACTCGAAGGACTCGACCCCGTCCGCGTCTGCGAGGCGTACGAACTCGACGGCGAGGAACTCCAAAAGATGCCCGCCGACATGGACGACTGGGAACGTTGCGAACCCGTCTACCGTGACTTCGACGGATGGGACGGTGTCGACTGGGACTCCGTCGAGGGCTACGACGACATACCTGCCGAGGCGCGCGACTACGTCGAGTACCTCGAAGACGAGGTTGGCGCTCAGTTCTACGCCGTCAGCGTCGGTCCCGCGAGAGAGCAAACTATAATCCGCGAGAACCCGTTTGGTGAAGTATGAAGAAAGATCTGATGGAACTCCTGTGTTGCCCCGTCTGTAAGGGCGAACTCGAACTCGACGCGACGCGTGAGGAGGACGGCGAGGTCGTCGAGGGTACGCTCTACTGCGAAGACTGCGACGAGACGTACGCCGTAGACGACGGTATACCCGACCTGCTCCCGCCTGAGGCGCGTTAGCCTCCCGTCTCAGTCGTCGCCGCGCGCCTCTTCGAACATAGAGAGCGCCTCCTCGCGTCTCTCCGAATGGTCGACGATAGGTGCCGGGTACCCCGGAGCGGCTTCGTCACGTTCCTCATCCCCCAGTTCGTGCCACGCGTGTATGCCGTCGGCGGGCACGTCGCGGAGTTCGGGTACGTACTTCTTGATATACTCACCGTCCGGGTCGTACCTCTCGCCCTGCGTCATGGGGTTGAATATACGGAAGTAGGGCTGTGCGTCCGTACCTGTCGAAGCCGCCCACTGCCATCCGCCGTTGTCGTTCGCCGTATCGTGGTCGACGAGCTTTTCGCGGAACCAGCCGTACCCCACGCGCCAGTCGACGAGGAGATCCTTCGTAAGGAACGACGCGACGACCATACGTATACGGTTGTGAACGTAGCCCTCGTCGAGTAGCTGTCGCATCCCTGCGTCAACTATAGGGTAGCCCGTCTCGCCCTGCTTCCACGCGCGTATCTCGTCTTCGTCGTTCCTCCAGTCTATACGGTTCTCGTACGTCTTGTAGTTCTCCGTCACGACCGACGGGTTGTGGTACAGAACCTGTGTGTAGAACTCTCGCCACGCCAACTGCGCCTGAAACTCCTCCACGCTCTCGCGCTCTTCGTCGTCCTCCGCATCTTCCTTCGCGCTCTGCGTCTTCTCCCACACCTCGCGCACGCCGACAGTACCGAACTTGAGATGGGGCGACAGGCGCGACGTACACCCGCGAGCGGGATAGTCGCGCGCCTCGTCGTAGACGTAGACACCGTCGGACAGGAAGCCGTTGAGGAGTTCACGCGCCGTCCCCGTGCCCCCCTCCGGAGCGTCGGGTTCGGGGCTGTCGAAGCCGAGTTCGTCGACCGTCGGTATCCCCCCTACGGCGGGGTTGCGTACCTCGTCGGGCTTGTCGCGCGGTTCGTCCTTCTCGCGCTCCTCCCACTTGCGGTGGTAGTAGGTGAAGACCGAGTAAGGGTCGCCCGCGTTGGTGAATATCTCGTCGGGTTCATGTAGAACCCCGTCGGCGAACGTCCGTGTCCCGACATCCGAGTTACGGAGCGCTTCGCCCACCTCGTCGTCGCGTTCGCGCGCGAGGGGCGAGTAGTCGCGGTTCCAGACGACCGTATCGGCACCGTGCTCGTCGGCGAGGCGCCGTAGAACCTCCCGTGGATCGCCGCGTTCGACGACGAGATCCCCTCCGAGCGCGCGGTAGTCCTCGCGGAGCGACCGTAACGCGTCGAGGAGAAAGGAGACACGAACCGGCGACGCGTGTTCGAGCACACCGTCGTCGAGGATGAAGACAGGCAGAGGCTCTGAGGCACGCGACAGCGCTGTGTTGTCCGCAACCCTCAGGTCGCGTCTGTGCCAGTGTATATCCATGTACCAAACACGGAACCCAACAACATGAAGCTTAATACGGATCCCGACGAAACGGGATAAACAGTGACAAGACTCCTCGTCAACCTCGACGAAGAAGGCGTCCGTCCCGTGTCGTCCGTCCTGCGCACCACCGATAGCTTCGAGGTCAAGATCGTCAACGACGGATCGCCCAAACATGTCCATCTCTCGGTAAAGGGCGACGCCGAGAGGTACGTGTCGGCGGAGGCGAACAACGTCTACGTCGAGGACGACGAGACCGTCGAGGTCGTCGTCGGACCGACACCCGGTAAGGTAGACGGCGAACTCGAAGTAACGTCGGACTACGGCTCCGACACAGCGACCGTCGAACTCACCGTCGGCGACGAAAGCGACGAGGAAACCGAGGGGAGCGTCGACATCGACGAGTCGCTGTCACAGCCTATGAAGCCCGACGCCGGCGACGATGAGATACCCCGCGTCGACGTTGCGGTGGTTCTGGTGCTCGGACTCGCCGCGCTCCTCTCGCTCGTCTTCTCGTTCGTCTTCGAGGGGTTTCAGGTGGTCGGCGTCGTCGTAGCCGCCTTCGCCGTCCTCGGCGCGGGCTTCGTCTGGTTCCTCAGCCGGTACTCCGACGGTCTGAGACCGAAAGACTAAGGTGCGCTTCGTCGGTATTCCGACCGAGGGACGGTAGGGTAGCTTGGGTATCCTTGTGCCTTCGGATGGCACAGACCGTGGTTCAAATCCGCGCCGTCCCAAAATCGTAGATTTTGGGGCAGACGAGAAATCTCCGATTTCTCGTATACGTCCCAAAATCGTAGATCTTTGTGTGCTCGCAAATCTTCGATTTGCGAACGTCCCATGAAGGAGCGAGCTTTTACGAGCGACTGAATGGGCAAGCGGTTTGAACTCGTGAGTGAAGTGAGCACAGCGAACGGAACGACCAAAGTTCAAATCCGCGCCGTCCCACTCCAATCTGAGTGGGCACGATAGAGTTGTTGAGCGAATCTCGACAGCCCGCAAATCTCCGATTCTCGAATCTGTGTTCGTACGTCTCACGACGCTTCGCTTCTCCGCAACCTACTACTAACGCGCCCGTCTACAACGAACATGGTGAGTTTCACACCCGATGCCTACGAAGAGATTATCGAACACGCACGCGAAGGGAAGCCGTACGAGATATGCGGCGTACTCGGCGGTAGACGCGACGGCGACGAGGCGCGCGTCGAGTTCGTGCGGCGCGTTGAGAACGTGAGCGAGACGCCGCGCGTCAACTACCTGATGGAGCCGGAGGATCAGCTCGCCGCCATAGACGACGTTGAGGAGCGCGGCGATGTCGTCGGCTTCTACCATTCGCATCCTGAAGGACCCCGACAGCCGAGCGAGACGGACGCCGACCGCGCGAACTGGCCCCGACACTCTTACGTCATCGTCTCACTCGGACGCGACGAGCCTTTCGTGGGTTCGTGGAGATGGACGGGTGAGGCGTTCGATGACGAAGAGGTCGTCGTCGATTCCGATTGATTTTTGCGTCTCAGACGCCTATACCGGACATGCCTACGGTACGTATACCGGCTGTCCTGAGCGAAACCGGCGGTTCGAGAAACGTAGAAGTCGACGGCGACACCGTACTCGCCGCGGTTCACGCGTACACCGAGGAGTACGGTTCGGAGCTTGAGGACAACGTCTTGGGGAACGGCGAGGTCAAGGAGTACATCAACGTCTACGTCAACGGAAAGGACGTACGTGACATCGACGGTGTAGACACACAGGTCGGTGACGGCGACGAGATACGTATCATACCCGCGGCGAGCGGCGGTTAACGTCCGCGCGCGTTCCTGAGCGACGCTTCGACGTGCTTCCTTGCGTTCTCGTACACCGACGGACCGTGTCCCGTATGTAGCTCGTCTATACCGTCGGCGTTTTCGAGAACCTTCTCGGTACTACCGACGAGCGTCGCGCGGTCGCCTTCGTCGAGGTCGGTACGTCCGAAAGAGCCGCCGGCGAAGACGAGGTCGCCCGCGAAAAGAACGCCCGTTTCGGGCGAGTAGAGACAGATATGGTCTTCCTTGTGACCCGGTGTATGCCAGACGGTGAACCCCGCGCCGCCCATCTCGAACGTATCGCCCTCGGCGAGGGGGTTGTCGACGTAACGCGACGACGCATCGTATCCCCATGTCCCGACACCGAATCCGTCACGTACCTCGTCGAGTATACCGACGTGGTCGCCGTGTGTATGCGTCAGAACGACGGTGTCTATACCACCACGGTCGCGTAGACTTTCGAGAACGGTGTCGTCACTACCTACGTCGACGAGTACCGACCGCCCTTCGACATCGGGTTCGACGAGGAAAGCGTTCGACGTGAACTCGGTGGAGCCTTCGGCGAGGTTCGTTACGCGCATAGGTCGCCTATGTGACGACGCCTAAAGACCATGCCCCTTCCGTCGCGCTTTTGCTCCCTCGAAGGCTAACCTACACGTGTTCGGTCCGACAGACGACGACTGCGCCGACTGCGGGAACAAAGCCTTCGCGGTGACAGACGCCCTCTCTGCCGACGGTTCTCCCTTACCCGCCTGCTTCGCGTGCTACGTCGACCGCCTCGACCGTGTCCGCGTATCCGGCGTCGTCGACGTACGTACAGAGGACGGGACGGGAAGCTTCGTCGTCGGCGGTTCGTCGGTCGAAGAGACGGACGAACTGGCGGGATCGGTCGCCGGGGAACTCGGCTCCGGCGGTGTACGTGTCTCCGTCACGGATGTATCGCCTCTTACGGAAGCACGCGACCTTATCGGTGACTACCACGCCCGCGAACTCGCACGCGCCGAACGTTCGGAGAGCCGTCACGTCTACGCCGGGACGGGTCGGCGTGGGACTGTTATCGACACGGAGACAAGGACGGACGGCCGTATACGCGGTGCTGTCAGCGAAGCGCTCGCGCGCCACGTCGTCGAGGCGAACCGTATACGGAAACGCGCCGACGTTGACGACCGTGTGACAGAAGAGTTTCCGACGCTCGCCGAACACCGCGCCACACGTAGGCTCCGTATCGAGGAACGCGTCTGGGATATGGCGAAGGAGCGCGGTGTTTCGGAGGCGAGCGAGCGCGCCGCCGACAGCCGAGAGGAAGGACGTGGATTTGAGGACTACTTCCGCGACTGGTGCGACGACCGCAACATCAACGTTCGACGGGGAAAGCCGGCAATCGTACGTCTCTACCCCGGCGTCGCGGACGAGATCGCGCGTAAGACCGACGGTCTTGCCGGCGTCCCCGACTTCCTCGTACGCGGCGACGGTCAACGCTCGTTCGGCGGTGAATGGCGACCCGACGCCGACGTCTTCGTGGAGGTAAAACGCGCGTCGAGCAACCTGTCGCGCGACCAACAGAGAGTCGTCGCACATCTCAAGTCACACGGATTCGGCGTCTACGTTCTCCGCGGCGAACCTGACGACATTGTCTTCGACAGGAGGTGAACGGTACTGTTTTGACGCGTCCGTTCCACCCACGAACATGGAACACGACTACGAGGAACTCGGTCTGAAGGCTGGTCTGGAGATACACCAGCAGTTGGATACCGAGACGAAGCTTTTCTGCGACTGTCCGACGACGGTACGCGACGAGGAAGAGTCGACGCATGCGTTCCGCCGTTACCTACATCCGACACGGAGCGAACTCGGTGAGGTCGACGAGGCGGCGCTCGAAGAGAGCCGTGTCGACCGTAAGTTCACGTACAAGGCGTACGGCACTACCTGCCTCGTAGAGGAGGACGAGGAGCCGCCGCGTCCGATGAACCGCGACGCCGTCTCCGTCGCCCTCGAAGCCGCCGAGACGTTCGGTATGGGGCGTGTCGATCACGCACACGTCATGCGCAAGATCGTTATAGACGGCTCCAACACGACGGGCTTTCAGCGCACCGCGTTACTCGCTCACGACGGCGTCGTAGAGACGAGCGAAGGTGACGTACGTATCGACGCTCTCGCGCTCGAAGAGGAGTCGGCGAGACGCCTCGGCGAGACCGACGAAGGACCTGTCTTCTCCCTCGACCGTCTCGGCGTCCCTCTTGTCGAAATCGGTACAGCGCCCGACATACGGACGCCCGAACAGGCGCAGGAGACGGCGGAACGTATAGGTATGGTACTACGTTCGACCGGAAAGGTAAAGCGCGGTCTCGGCACCGTGCGTCAGGATCTCAACGTCTCGATCGAGGAAGGCGCACGTATAGAGATGAAAGGCGTGCAGGATCTGAGCGCCATAGGTGAGATGGTCGAGAACGAGGCACGTCGCCAGTATGAACTCGTCGAGATAGCCGACGAGCTAAACGAACGCGGGGCGTCCGTCTGCGGTACGTACGATGTCACCGAGGTCTTTGAGGAAACCGGATCGGGCGTTATAGACGGAGCGGTCTCCGACGGCGGTTCGGTCGTCGCCGTCGTTCTCGAAGGCTTCGACGGTCTCGTGGGACGTGAGATACAGCCCGACCGCAGACTCGGAACCGAACTCTCCGACCGCGCAAAGAAACGCGGCGCTGGCGGTGTCTTCCATACCGACGAACTCCCCGCTTACGGCGTCTCCGAAGACGAGGTGGAGGCGTTACGCGACGCCGTCGACGCCGGATCCGGCGACGCCGTGGCGATCGTAGCCGACGAAGACGCGACGGCGTGGAACGCTGTCGAGGCGGTCGCAGAACGCGCCGAACAGGCGCTCGAAGGCGTGCCCGAGGAGACGCGTGACGCGAACGAGGACGGCACCTCGTCGTACCTCCGTCCTCTGCCCGGCGCGGCGCGTATGTACCCCGAAACCGATGTCTACCCCGTCGCGCTCGACGGCTTCGAAGTCTCACCGCCCGAACTACTCGACGAACGCGCCGAGAGGTACGCCGAGAAGCACGGCTTGGACGAAGACCTCGCCGAACGTGTCGCGTACGGCGCGCGTATGCCCGTCTACGAGAAAGCCGTCGAAAGCGGATACGAACCCTCGCTCGTCGCCTCGACGGTCGAAGAAACCCTCGTTGACCTACGTCGTGACGGCGTCCCCGTCGAGGAAATCGAAGACGAAGAGCTACTCGAAACCTTCGCGCTCGTCGATGAGGACGAGGTGGCGAAGGAAGGCGTCCCCGAACTCCTACGTGGCGTCGCAGAGGGCGGTGAACCCGACGACGTTGCGGACGAACTCGGTCTCGACAGCGCCGCGCGCGAAGAGGTTGAGGAGGTCGTCGACGGGATACTTGACGAACGCGCCGACTACGTCGAGAACGAGGGCATGGGGGCGATGGGCGGTCTCATGGGGGCTGTCATGGAGGAGATGCGCGGAAAGGCTGACGGCGAACTCGTCTCCGACGTACTGCGTGAGAAGCTTCAGGAACGCGTCTCCTGAGCCTCGACGTAGATACTGTCGGCTTCGGGTAACGTATCCTTCACGGCTTTCTCGACACTGTCCGTCGCCTGCTTCAGTTCTTCCGTCGCCATACCCGCTTCAAACTCAGCCTCGACGGCGACGAGAACGCTGTCGGGTCCCATATGGAGCGTCCGCAGGTCGACCACCGAGACGACACCGTCGGTCGTTTCGACAGCGTCGATAAGCTCACGCCTTTCGCCCTTGGTGACGCCCTCCCCGACTATCAGACCACGGTTCTCCCATGCGAGGGCGAGCGCGAACCCCATGAGAAGAACACCTATGAGAACGCTCCCTATAGCGTCGTAGACGTTGTTTCCCGTCAGGTCGGTAAGACCGATGCCCGCGAAGGCGACTATGATACCCGCGAGGGCGACGGCGTCTTCGGTGAGCGCGGTTATGAGGGGCGCGTCCTTCGACTTCCTGAACGCCTCCACGATCGAACCGAAGCCTTTCTCGGTCATCTCGCGTCTGACACCCGCGTACGCGTTCTTGAGCGCCCACGCCTCGAACGCGAAGGCGGCGGAGAGAACGACGTAGTTTACAGTGAAGTTTGTACCGGCTCTCTCCACGCCGAACTTGTGGTAGCCGTGCCGGAGCGACGCGTACCCCGCAACCCCGAACAGTATGACGGAGACGACGAAAGCGAAGAAGTACTGCTCCTTTCCGCGCCCGAACGGATGTTCACGCGACGCGCCGTTGCTACCGAGACGCATACCGAGGAGCAGAAGAACCTGATTACCCGTGTCGCTCACCGAGTGGTACGCCTCACTCAGCATGCTTGAACTCCCCGTTATGCTCCACGCCGCGAACTTGGCGATGGCTATAAGGAAGTTGGCGATAAGAGCGGCGACTACGACGCGTTTGGTTGATGCCACACGACCAAACCGTACCCATAACCCAAAATACTTTTCCAAACCGCCGACCCTTTGCGCGTATGTCAGCCTTAGAGACCGTAGCCGTCGCCTTCTGGTTGATGTTGCCTGCCTACATACCCAACAACACCGCCGTCGTGTTCGGCGGCGGACGCCCCGTCGATATGGGGCGTGAATGGAACGGCACGCGTGTACTCGGCGACGGTAAGACGTGGCGCGGGAGCGCGTCGGGCGTGGTAGCCGGCTTCGTGCTTGCACTCTTCCTAAACGAGGCGCTCGCGCGCGGCTACGTACCCGAGTTCCTACCGACGTTCGCCCCTCTCGCCGCCCTCGGACTCGCCCTCGGCGCTATACTCGGCGACATGGGGGCGAGCTTTCTGAAACGCCGTACCGGACGCGAACGCGGTGCACCTTTCCCCGGCGTCGATCAGCTTGACTTCGTCGTCGGTGCGTTCGCCGTCACCGTACCGCTCGCCCCCGGCTGGTTCTTCGACAGCTTCACACCGGGCGTCCTCGCCGTCGTTCTCGTTATCACGCCCGTTCTCCACGTCTCCACGAACTTTATTGCGTACAAACTCGGACTCAAGGACGAGCCATGGTAACCGAGAAACAGGTCGCGGACGCGCTACGTGACGCCGACGCCGTCCTCCGCGGCGAGTTCGAGCTTTCGAGCGGACGTACGAGCGACTACTACGTCGACAAGTACGTCTTTGAGACACAGCCCGACGCTCTGCGCGTTGTTGGGAGCGCCATAGCCGAGAAGGTGACCGAGACGGACGCCGACCGTATCGGTGCTGTCGCGCTCGGCGGCGTACCTCTCGCCGCCGTCGCCTCCGCCGAATCGGGTGTTCCGTACGTCATCGCACGCAAGGAGGAGAAGGGGTACGGCACGGCAAACGCCGTCGAGGGCGAACTCGAAGAAGGCGACCGCGTCGTAGTCGTAGAGGACATCGTTACGACGGGCGCGAGCGCCGTCGAGGCGGTCGAGAAGCTACGCGACGCGGGCGCGACGGTCGACGAAGTAATCGTCGTCGTTGACAGACAGGAAGGCGGACGTGAACGCGTTGAAGAGGCGGGGTTGCGTATGCACGCGCTCACGACGGCGGAGGAACTCGTATGAGTTTTGACGCCGTGATGGACGCGCTCGGAAGCGACGAGATAACGGCGCATATCGAGACACAGAACGTCAACTCCGCCGTCCGTCTCGACTACAACGACCACGGAACACAGCATATCGGTATCGTACGCGACCGCGCGCTCGAACTCCTCGAACTCCTACGCGACGAGGTTGAGTTCGGTGTATACGACCACGAACTCGGCTTCGGCTACGAGGAGGCGCGCGTCGTCGTTGCGTGCGCCGCAACGCTTCACGATGTTGGACATCTCGTACACCGTGAGAAGCACACGAACCACTCTCTTATACTCGCCGACGATCTCCTCGATGACGTGCTCGGTGTCTACGACACGCGTGAACGCGTCGCTCTCAAGAGCGAGGCTCTACACGCCATCTACTGCCACCACAGCGGAAACGATCCCCTCACCCCCGAAGCGGGCGTCGTACGCGTCGCCGACGCGCTCGACATGACCCAAGGGCGGTCGCGTCTTCCGTACAACAAGGGCGAGCGCAGTATCGACACGGTCTCGTCGCAGGCTATTGAGGACGTGACGGTACACGACGGCGAGGACGAGTTCGGCGTACCCGTGCTCGTCGAGATAGGCATGACAAACTCCGCGGGTGTCTACCAGATAGACTCGCTTCTGAAGAAGAAGCTACACGGTAGCGGACTCGAAGACTACGTCCGTATAGTAGCCGTCAACGAGGGTAACGACGACATCGTAGGGAGGTTAGAGCTTTGATACTCTCCGACCGCGATATACGCCGGCGTCTGAAGGACGGCGATCTCGTCGTCGAACCCCTTGACGACCCCCAACTCCAGATACAGCCCGCGAGCATCGACCTACGTCTCGGAAACGAGTTCTTGGAGTTCGAACGTTCGAACATACCGTGTATACACCCGGAAAGCGAGGAGGAGACCGACGACTACACGCGTCGACGTGTCGTTGAGACGGGCGACGAATACGTCCTCCATCCGGGTGACTTCGTTCTCGGAACGACTTACGAGACGGTCGAGATACCCGACGACCTCGTGGCGCGCGTCGAAGGCAGGTCGTCTCTCGGTAGGCTTGCTGTGGTGGTTCACGCGTCGCTCCCTTATGATGAGCAGGTCTTCCTCTGGACTCCGGAGGACGGCTTCGGCTTCCACCCGATCGGCGAGGTGGTTGAGAAGGAGCTTGAGGCGCGCGCTGTCGCATTCGACCCCAAGACGCTCGAACTCTCCACACACCGTGTCACCGACCATATCACGAATCCGACAAAGGATATCTACCGCGTGGTACTCGAATCCGGGCGCGAAGTTCACGTGACGAAGGATCATAACCTGTTTACGGTCGACGAAGCGGGTCGCGTAACGCGCGTTCCGTCCGAAGAGGCGGAAGGAACCCTCGTAATGGTTCCCGACGAACTCCCCGAACCCACAGTTTCGGAGGACGAAGTAAACCTCATCAACCTTCTCCGTGACGAAGACGACGAACTGATCGCGTACGCTTCAGACGGCTCCGGGTCGGCACCGAACGCAGACTGGGACTGTGTTCCACGCGGAAGCAGACGCCACTACCGGAGCCGTGGTTCGGCACCTCTGCAGACGGTTGAGGAGCCGTCAGGTGTCGATATCGCGTACAAGCAGAGCGATTACACCCTACCTGACACCCTCGAAGTTACGGAGGAGTTCGCTTGGGTTCTTGGCTTCTACGTCGCCGAGGGATACGCGCGTCGGAAGCACGTCGTCTTCACAAACACCGAGGACGAACTTCTCGAACGCGTAGCCGACTGGTTCGACGGCTACGACGCCTCGTTGTCTTGGAGCAAGTCCGGAGGCGCGTCGCGTCTCACCGTCTGTTCCGCACTCTGGTCATCTATCTTCACAGCACTTGCGGGTGAAGGATCCGAAAAGGACGTCCCCGATACTGTGTGGAACTGGTCGGATGAGACGGTCTCTGCTTTCCTCGAAGGTCTCGTTGACGGCGACGGTTCGCGCAGGGGGACACGTACCGTTTTCTACACGTTCAACGAGAGCCTCGCCGACAACGTCTCCTATCTCTGCTCACGTCTCGGTCTGCGTAGCAACTTACGGTCGCGTGACCGTGAGACAGGCACGGAATGGGTCGTTGAGTTCGCCGAAGACCCCTACAGACGCGGCGAGTACGTGCCCCCCGTTCCCGACCTACTCCGCGAGGCGCGTTCCGACACCGGGCTGAGGATGTCGGACGTAGCCGACGCTGTCGGCTGGTCGTCGAAGTCGAGCGTGTCAAACCTCGAAAACGCCGAGCACGGCGCGGTCAAACGAGAGACGGTTCGTAAGCTAACCGATGTCTACGACGACGGGGAGCCTGCGCGCCGTATCGATGCCCTGTTGAACGGTGGCGTCCGTTTCGAGCGCGTCGAGAGGGTAGAGAAGACAGACAGGCACGAGACGACATACGACCTAGAGGTACAGCCCGATGGACGCGCGGTTGAGAACTTCGTCGGTGGACGCGGCGGTATCTTCCTCTCGAACACGGCGGGCTTCGTAGACCCCGGATACCGCGGGCAGATCACGCTCGAACTCTCCAACCTCGGAACCGCCCCTGTCGCGCTCCGTCCTGAGGAGATGCGTATCTCACAGATAGTCCTCACAGAGCTCTCGTCGCCCGCGGAGACACCGTACGGCGAGGAGCGCGGCTCCAAGTATCAGGATCAGGACGGACCGACGGCGAGCAGGATAGGTAGCGACGACGAGTGGAAGTCAGAGAAGTAACAAGGTATGACCGACCCAGAGAGCGCCGACGTTAACGAAAGATCGACCGCACGGTACCGAGACTACGGTGTCTCCGACGGGTGCAGGCGCGCCCTCGTGCGGTGGGTGGTCGTCCCCTCTTGGGTTCTACTCGGCTTTCTCGTCGTCACCTTCGCTGTCGTCCGCGCCACAGGCGTCTCCGTACCCCCCTCGTACAGGTACGCCCCTTTCCTCGTTAGCATCGTCGTCTTCGGTCTACCTCACGGTGCCGTTGACCATCTCGTACCCGCGCGCCTACGCGACGAGAAGCCTGACCTCGTATCCGTCGGACGCGTGATGGCTGTCTACACCGTCCTCGTAGTAATGTACGCAGTCGTATGGTTCGTTGCACCCGGTCTCGCCTTCGTCTTCTTCATCGGTCTGACCCTGTACCACTGGGGTCAGGGAGATCTACACGCCTCGCTCGGCTTCCTACGTACGAACCTCGGCTCGCGTCTCGGACGCGCGGTCACCCTCGTCTCGCGCGGTTCGATGCCTATGCTCGTCCCCCTCTTAGCCTTCCCCGAGGAGTACCGCGACGTTGCGGACGCCGTGATCCGCGTCTTCGACCCCCGTGGAGCCGAGACGATCGCCTTCGCTTTCGAACCCGCGTTCCGTTTCTCCGTCGGTGTCTTCCTCGTCGTCTTCGTATCTGCCACGGTCTACCTCTCGCGGTCGTCTTTCGAGGCGGGCGAACTCGCCTTACTCGGCGTCTACTTCGCAACCGTCCCGCCTATACTCGCCGTCGGATTCTACTTCTGCTTCTGGCATTCGACGCGCCATATAGGGCGTCTCATCGCTCTCGATCCCGTCGCTGTGTCGCACGTTGAGGACGGTAACGCGACGCGTGCACTCCTTCGTTTCGGACGCGATGCCGCCCCGCTCACCGCAGGCGCTGTCGTTATATTCGCGGCTCTGTGGCTCGTCGCCTCACCTCCGGCTACTGTCGAAGGCTTCTTCGCCCTCTACCTGATCCTACTCGCGGCGCTCACGTTACCCCACGCAGGCGTCGTTACACTCATGGATCGAGTCCAGCGAGTCTGGTGATACGCCGAAGAGTCTCGTACTCTTCGACCCAGACGCGCCACTCGTCGAGCGTCCATCTGAAGAGCATTACCCCCTGAACGACGAGAAGGCTCGTGACAAAAAAGAAGGCACCCTCTTCGACCGGAAGACCGAGAACAGTAACCTCTGTCGTGAGTTCGTCCGAGATAACCCATATACCGTCTTCGATAGCGAAACGGTCGACAGAGGCAAGGTAAACCGCCGGCGGAACCACACCGGCGGCTACGACACGGAAGTTACGTACGAGGTAGTGACCGCCGTACGCCCACTGGAGAACGAAGACCGGACCCGCCCATACGAGTATCATACCGATGTAGAACGTCTCCGTACCCTGTGCCCACCACAAGCCGGCGACCGTAACACCCAAACCCGCTAAGGTAAGGAGGTACCTTGGCGTCCAACCCCCCGACCGACGTGTTTCCAGACGCGTGAGAACGAGGTAGAGCCAAAGACCGACGATAAGCGGCTGTATAACAAAAAAGAGGTACTCACCGAGAGGTATATCCCAGAAGAAGACGGATACGGTTCCCTCACCGTACCTCCAGACGCCGTTCCGTATCATATACCCGTCCCACGGTGTCGTGTACAGAAGAGCGATAACGCCGATGATCGCCGTTCCCAACGGAGAAGGGTCGTCTACATAAAGGCGTTTGCTGAGATAAGCCGCCCCAAGAACCGCGAGAACGGGCACGGTAAACAGAAGGTGGAAAGTCAGATAGTTCAACCCTTTACCCTCGTTTTCTCTTCCACGTACGGTAGTTGTGTATCCGGCATAATATAATTTTGTACCTCGGCTCTTTGTCTCGTCATGACGGCGTCCGCGCCTGCGCCGACATCCTTTGCGATGTCGCCCGAGGTTCCTCGCGCACGCGCGCACGCGCATGAAAGAAGTTAAAAACATGCGTCACAAACGGGGTAAAATACATGGCAGAAGTACTTGGAATGGGCATGAGTACAGCGGTTCTCTGGATCGGTGCATTAGCTATGCTCGTCGGTACGTTGGTCTATCTATGGCTCGGTAGGAACGTAGCGGTTTATGAACAGGACTTCTTCATAATGTCGATATCCATAACCGTTATCGCCGCTACCGCGTACCTCGCGATGGCGATGGGCATGGGACGGCTGAGCTTCAACGGTGAGGAGGTCGTGGTCGTGCGCTACATCGACTGGCTTCTGACGACGCCTCTCATAATCGCGCTCCTTGGAATACTCGCGGACGCAGACAGGAGCCTGATTGCGACCCTGGTCGGCGTAGATATCTACATGATAGCCGCGGGTTTCTTGGGGGCTATCGCCGACGGCGTCTTTGCGAGCCTCGTCTGGTGGGCGCTCGGCTCCATCGCGTACCTCATCCTTCTGTACCTTCTGCTCGGAGCTCTTTCGTCAGCCGCAGACGAACTGCCGGACGACGTTTCGGATATCTTTACAACCCTACGGAACCTTACCGTCGTGCTTTGGAGCGTCTACCCCGTCATATGGATACTCGGAGGTCAAGGATTTGGGCTTCTTCCGGCGGTTGCGGAGCAGGGCGGTATAGTCGCTCTCGACGTACTCTCAAAGGTAGTCTTCGGCTACATACTCCTGAGTAGCCACGAGACGTTACGCGTTCACAGCTTCTACGGTGAGGCGAGCGAAAGCCGGGCTGGTGAGAGAGCCGAACCCGCGTAGAAGGGGTAAACGTTACGTGCCGCGTCCGCGTACCGGGCGTAGTGTCAAGAAAGGATCTGCTACGTCTTTTCGAACCTGAACGTGTCGCCGTCGTCGGCGCGACGCCGCGCGAAGGCTCCGTCGGACGCGGCGTGATGGAGAACCTGCGCTCCTTCGACGGCGACGTCGTCGGTGTAAACCCCAAGCACGACGACGTACTCGGCTTTCCGTGTTACGACGACATCCCGTCTGTACCCGGCTCCGTTGACCTCGCCGTCGTTGCGGTACCCGCCGAATCCGCGGTCGATGTCGTCGACTCACTCGGTGAGAGAGGCGTCAAAAACGTCGTCGTACTGACCGCAGGCTTCTCCGAGTCGGGCGGTGGGGGCGCTGAACGCGAAACCGCGCTCGCCGAAGCCGCCGAACGCCACTCCGTCCGTCTCGTCGGTCCCAACTCGCTCGGCGTTACGAGCACACCGTCGAGCCTCAACGCCACCTTCGGTTCCGCTTCCCCGCGTGAGGGAAACGTCTCGTTCATGAGCCAGTCCGGTGCTTTCATCACAGCGGCGGTCGACTGGGCGAACGACGCGCGTATGGGGTTTAGACATATCGTCTCCCTCGGAAACAAGTCCGTCCTCGACGAGACCGAGTTCGCAGAGGCTTGGGGTGAAGACGACGGTACAGCCGTCATCGTCGGCTATCTCGAAGGCGTTGAGGACGGCGGCCGTTTCGTGCGCGTTCTCAGGCGCGTAACCCGTGAGACGCCCGTCGTACTCGTAAAGTCGGGTCGGACGGACGAAGGTGCGCGCGCCGTCTCGTCGCACACGGGGACGCTCGCGGGTAGCGACAGGGCGTACGAGACGGCTCTGCGTAAGGCTGGGGTGATACGCGCCGACGATGTCGAGGAGCTTTTCGACTTCGCGCGCGCACTCGACGCCTTGTCGCTCCCCGAAGGCGACGGCGTCGCCGTGGTCACGAACGCAGGAGGACCCGGTGTCATGGCTACCGACGCTGTCGGTGATACGTCGTTATCCCTCGCCGACCTCACCGACGGGACGTACGAGGCACTCGACGGTGCGCTTCCCGATGCGGCTTCGGTCTACAACCCGGTCGACATACTCGGTGACGCGCCCCCCGAACGTTTCGCCGACGCCGTCGAAGCCGTCGCAGACGACCCCGGTGTCTCTGCGTGCCTCGTAATCGCGTGCCCCACGACGACGTTCGACTTCGACGACCTCGCAGAGACGCTCGTTGGTACGGACGTTGAGATACCCCTCGTCGCGTCACTAATGGGAGGCGAGGCGACGCGCGAAGCACGCGACGTACTTTCGGAGAGCGACATCCCCACCTACTTCGACCCCGCGCGTGCCGTCCGTTCTCTCGAAGCCGTCGCCGACTACCGACGAGCAAAGCGACGCCGGACGGGCGAGGTACGTGACTTCGACGTGAACCGGCAAAAGGCGCGTCGCATTCTCGAAACCGCCCGCGACGACGGACGCCTCGGCGTCGAAGCTACTCCGTTGCTCGAAGCGTACGGTATACCGACGCCTGAGGGCGATGTCGTCGGAAGCCCTAACGAGGCGGTGCAGGTCGCCGAGGGGATAGATGGCGACGTGGTCATGAAGATTGTCTCGCCCGACATACTCCACAAGTCGGACATAGGCGGTGTTAGGGTCGGCGTCACCCAAGACGATGTACGTGATGTATACGAGGATCTCGTCTCACGCGCCCGTTCGTACCAGCCCGACGCCGACGTCTTGGGCGTACAGGTACAGGAGACGGTAGAGGTCGATGACGGCGTTGAGACGATCGTCGGATTTAGCCGCGACCCTCAGTTCGGTCCTCTCGTCGTCTTCGGTCTCGGAGGTATCTTCGTCGAGGTGTTCGAGGACACGTCCTTCGGTATCGCCCCCGTTACGGATACGGAGGCGCGCGAGATGGTCGACGGAATAGATGCGTCGCCCCTCCTACACGGCGCACGTGGAAGCCAGCCCGTCGACACCGAAGCCGTCGTCGAAACCGTCGAACGCGTCTCCGCCCTCGCCTCCGACTTTCCTTCGATACTCGAACTCGACATAAACCCGCTCGTTGCGTCCGCCGACGGCGTCTCCGCCGTAGACCTACGTCTCACGGTAGACAAGGAGGAGCTATGACAAGAACGACCCTACTGAGTTCGCCGACCGAAAGCACAGGAAAGACCGCCGTAGCCCTCGCCCTCGCGTCGGAGGCGCAGGAACGCGGAGACGACGTTGGCTATATGAAGCCGAGAGGAACGAGCCTCGAAAGCGTCGTGGGGAAGACGCTCGACAGCGACCCCATGCTCGCACGCGAGGTTCTGGATGTCGAGGACGAGGTTCACGAGATGGAGCCTGTCGTCTACTCGCCGACGTTTGTCGAGGAAGCCGTGCAGGGTCGTGTCGACCCCGAAGAACTCCGCGACGAGGTCAAGACGGCTTACGACAAGCTCGCCGACGGGCGCGGTTCGATCTTCTTAGAAGGCGCGGACGTTTACACGACCGGAGGTGTCGTCGGGCTTACCGACGCCGATATAGCGCGCGTACTCGACGCACACGTCGTTCTCATCGCCGGGTTCGACGGTTACAGGAGCGTCGACGGTATACTAGCGGCGGCGCGCGTCTTCGGCGACCGTCTCGCGGGCGTCGTGCTCAACGGTGTAGAGGATCCGGGGTTCGACGACGTTGAGGGGTCGGTCGTTCCTTTCCTCGAAAGCCGCGGTATACCCGTGCACGGCGTCCTGCCTTACGACCGTTCCGTCGCCGGCGTCACCGTCGCTGACCTGCGTGACCGGCTCAACGCGACCTCACTCACCGACGCGTCACACGACGGCTACGTCGAACGTTTCCTCGTGGGGGCGATGAGCGGCGAGGAGGCTCTCCGTCAGTTCCGACGTACAAAGGACGCAGTCGTCGTCACGGGTGCCGACCGCGCCGACGTACAGAGCGCCGCCCTCGAAGCGCCCGGTGTGCGCTGTATCGTACTCGCCGGCGGACTCGAACCGCCTTCCGCGGTGGTGAGCAAGGCGCGCGAGAAGGACGTACCGATACTGTCGGTCGGTCTCGACACTGTCGCAGTCCTCGATGGGATCGAGGAGGTCGTTCAGCAGGGAAGAAAGCCCGACGCGTCGACCGTCGACACGGTTCGTGACCTCCTCACCAGACACGCCGACGTTGACGCCTTGCTCGGCGACTAAACTTCCTCGGTGCCGTAGACCGCCGCGTGGTCGTCACAGAACTCGGGTTCGCGTAGCTGTGCGCGCACCACGCCCTTCTGCCTGTGGGCGTCGTACAGACGGCAACGTTCGTCGTCACAGAACCCCTCACCGGTCGTCGCGTATCCGTAGGCTGTGAGGGCGTACCCCTTGAGCGCGTCGGTGGTACGCGGATCGTCTTCGACGAGGAACTCGCCGTCAACCTCGGTCTCCAGATACTCGCGCGGCGGTACACCGCCCGCCATGGCGTACTTCGACTTCTCCTTGTAGTACTCCTCCGGCTTCGCGGGTGCCTCGTACAGACCCGGAACGGAGACGAGAGCAGGGCTTCCGAGCACAGCGACGCGTTTGTGCCAACGTCCATCCCCGCCCCACGTTCCGAGAGCGCGGTCGATGAGTACGATGTCGACCGTCTCGTTGTCCGCCGTGTAAGGGTACAGTGCGCGTTGCACCGCGTAGCCGTCGTAGATAACGCCGCCCGCGCGCGACGGGTCTTCGAGCGCGCGCTCCTCGTAACGGACGATACCCGTCATCGTGTTCCCCGTTTCGGGGTCGTACGGCGAAAGGACGCGTGCCTGCGCGAGGTCGCGCGCCACGTCCTTGTCGGCGAGGAAACGGTCGTGTACCTGCACCGACGCGTCGACACGATCGTTCAGCCACCGCCCTATCTCGTCGGCGTCGGCGACCGTCGTCGGCGCTCCGTAAAGACGTACCTCGTCCACGCCTGTTTAGTCGTCCGCGGGTGCGCGCGAGGTCATCTGAACGGGTTCGGCGTCGACCTCAAGCTCATCGAGCGCCGCCTGCGCCGCGCGTTTGCCCGATATGAGCATAGCGCCGAACGTCGGTCCCATACGGGGAAGACCGTACGTCGTCGCCGTCGCCATACCGGTTACGATAAGACCCGGATGGACGAGTCCTGTATGCTCCACCACGGCGTCCTCGCTCTTGCCGACCCACATCGAGTCGTGCCCCGGTGAGTCGTGCCCCGGCGCGCCGTAAGAGTCGTCGCCCGTCTGATCCATACCCGTGTTGTGCTCCTCGGCGTGCCCTATACCCGGAGCGTCGAGGACGCCGCGCTCCTGAAGCTTCGAGACGGCGACTGCGTCGTGCCCCGTCGCGTCGATGACGAGATCCGCCTCGACGGCGATAGGATCGACGCACGTAATCTCGCGCGGTAGGGCGTGCACCGGCGTCCAGTTCATGACGACACCGCCGACGCGGTGATCCTCACGTATGACGATGTCCGTAAACTCCGTCATGTTCTGTGTCTTAACGCCCGCGTCGCACGCTGACTTGATGAGCGCGCTACACGCGTGTGGTCCGTCGGCGACGTACAGACCCTCTGTGTCGCGCGACCG
>JGI1684J13235_1000072_pt1 | contig 34114 bp, 33 predicted proteins | sample PonA232FremontCA_2_FD_13235 | JGI IMG/M metagenome (IMG submission 13235) | reverse complement strand
ATGGGAAAGCCCGGATTTGAACCTCAGTCAGTTCGCGCCTACGGCACTCCTTCCTTAGTTCAAACCGGCTTTCCGTTCACTTACTCGCAAGACTCGTTCGTTCACTGGGAAAGCGCGGATTTGAACCGCGGTCCACGCGTCCCAAACGCGCGAGGATGCCAAGCTACCCCACTTTCCCTGTATCATCGTTCGTGACGGTATGGCTTGTTACTTACGGAAGAGAACTTGGTGAGTACGGTATATGATTACGTGGCAGATATCTCTGAGACTGTTTGTATATGCTTAATCAGAAGATATATGAAATATGCTTTACAAAGTATGAGCGATGTTTAACAGAAGAAAAGTACTGTTCGGAGCGGCCGTTCTGTCCGTCCTGTTGGTTCTCTCAGCAGGCGCAGTAGCCGCTTCGTCGCATACCGGTGGAGAGGATATGAACGAAACGGCTGAGCTTAGGGTCGTGCACGCCTCACCCGATGCCCCGAACGTGGACGTGTACGTTGATGGTGACGCTGTCTTGGAGAACGTCTCGTTCTCAGGGGTTAGTGAGTACCTCGAACTTTCGACAGGAAGTCACGAGATCGAGGTTACAGCCGCGGGGGAGCCTGACNCCTCCGTCTTCGCGGACGAGGTAGAGCTTGGCTCGGGTTCGTACACAGCGGTCGCCCTCGGAGAGGTTAGCGACAGGGGTGACGAGCCGTTCACCGTTGAGGTTCTCGAAGACGACAACAGCCAGCCTCCGGAGGGTGAGGCTCGTGTCCGTGTCGTTCACGCGTCGCCAGATGCGCCTAACGTAGACGTAACCGCGGGCGGCGACGCGCTGTTCGAGGATGTCGGCTTCGGCGGTTCGGGCTACGTCACGGTTCCGGAGGGTAACTACAGCCTTCAGGTTCGCGCCGCACAGGACGACAACCAGGGCGATGTCGTCGACACGCTCGACCTGAGCGCCGAGGCGGGTTCCGTATACACCGCCTTCGCGGTCGGATACGTCCAGCCCGTAGGCTCGCCGGGTGACGAAGCCTTCGGTATCGTTCCGACGGTCGACAGACAGACGGAAGCCGACGACGAGGAGACTGCGACCGTCTCGTTCGGCAACCAGAGTACGGAAGGGGGCTCGGTTACGGTTGACTCCGTCTCCGTCCCCGAAGGCGGCTTCGTCGTCATGCATGACTCGACGCTCGTGACCGACGGCGACGCGCTCGGTAGCGTCGTGGGTGTCTCCGACTACCTCGATGCAGGCGATCACGAGGACGTGACCGTCGACCTGCCCGATGGGATAGACGAGGATCAGGAGCTTATCGCTATGCCGCACAGGGACACGAACGGAAACGAGGGGTACGACTTCGCCGACAGCGAGGGTAGCGAGGACGGTCCGTACACAGCCGACGGCGGAGCGGTTACGGACGCGGGACAGGTTACTGTCGAGGGAGCAGAGGATGCCGAACCCTCCGTGACGTTCGAGGATCAGACGCTGGGTGAGGACGGCGGTGTCGACGTATCCGTCAACGATGCCGGTCTCGGACAGGGTAGCTGGCTCGTCGTGACGTACGAGGACAACGGAAGCCTCGTAATCGCGGGTGTCTCCGAACTCGCCGACTCGAACGATCTGACGGTCACCGTCGATGACGCGGGCGGCTTCCCCGGCGCTCACACGGCGCACGTCATCTCCAACCTGAGCACCGCCGACTACGCGCCCGGCGACACGGTGTCGGAGGAAACCGCAGGTAACGTAGTCGTGAACGCCAACGCCGAGGTCACCGAGGCTATGGACGACGGCGACGAGGGGATGGATGACGGAACCGACGAAGGAGACGGTGACATGGAAGGCAACGTCTCAGACGAGGGTACGGGTGACGAAGGCACCGACGAAGGCGACGGCGACGACGGCGGACAGGGTATGCCCGGGTTCACAGCGGTTGCGGCTCTCGTGGCGCTCGTCGCCGCGGCTCTCGTAGCGCGTAACGAATAACGTACCCCTTCTCTCGTTAGGTTTATTCTCCGCGGATGAACAGTACGGACGATGGGAGCGCCCTCCTTCGCCGATGTACGTGAGAAGGTCGGTGCCGGCTTACGCCGAAGGTTCGGCGTCGACACGCGATCGCTCGCGGCGTTCCGGATCTGTCTCGGTGTCGCCGTACTCGTCAACCTCGTGGCGCGTACACGCGATCTGACGGCTTTCTACACGCGTAACGGCGCTGTACCGCTTGCCGCGGTTCAGGAGCATACGACTCTCTCGGCGTTTTCTGTGTACGCGGTTTCGGACTCGTGGCTCTACGTCGTCTTCCTTTTCGTCCTTACCGCCGTCTTCGCCGTCGCCCTCATCGTCGGATACAGGACGCGTTTCGTCTCCGTCGTGGTTCTCGTGCTCGTCTTCTCCCTAAACGCGCGGAACCCTCTCGTCATGAACGGCGGCGACACGCTCCTGACGCGTCTCGTGTTCTGGGGCGCTCTACTCCCTCTCGGCGCTCGGTGGTCGGTCGACGCCGTCGGACGCGGCGAGAAGGGCGACGGTGCGTATGGACGCGTTGCCTCCGTCGCCACCGTCGGTGTTCTCGTACAGGTGGTGGTCGTCTACGCGACGAACGCCGTCTTCAAGCTGAGAAGCGACGCATGGATGTCGGGGGACGCCGTGCTACAGGTCTTCGAACTCTCGGCGTACACCACGTGGCTCGGTTCGAGTCTGACGCGTTTCGCCGAACTCCTCGTCTTGCTCAACCATCTCTGGGTGGCTCTTCTCGTCGCCTCACCCCTCCTGATACTCCTAACGGGGCGACGGCGCGCATTCCTCCTCACCCTGTTCGTCGGTGCCCAAGCGGGTCTTCTGGTCACGATGAACCTCGCCGTCTTCCCTCTCGTCGCGGTCGCGGGGCTCGCGGTTCTCACGCCGTCCGTCGTCTGGGAGGTCGCACGCCGCCGTCTTCCGTCCGTACACGGAACAGGGGCTACATTACTGCGTCGGACGGACGGTGTGCTACCCGACGTACGGCGGACAGGTCTTCCGTTACAGTCGGGATGGGGTCGTCGCGCCGTCTCGGCGTTCGCCGCGGTCTGTCTCGTCGTCGTTCTCATGACGAACGCCTCGGCGATGGGGTACGTCGATACCCCTGACGAAGCCGAAGCCGTCGAGGAGTACGCAGGAACGAAATGGAGCCTGTTCGCGCCGTACCCTCCGACGACGGACAGATGGTACGTCGCACGTGGCGTGACCCCCTCAGGCGAAAAGTTCGACCCGTTACATCTTGCGCCGTTCGAGCGCGATAGGCGTCCTGACAGCTATCCGAACGCCAGATGGCGAAAGTACCTCGACTCCGTCAGGTCTTCGGGGGATGTCTACCTCGAACGACCCCTCTTGCGTTATCTCTGCGGGAGAACGGAGGGTAGGGAAGACGAACTCGAAAACGTCACCCTCCTGTACGTGAGTTACGACGACGGTATACAAACCGAGAGGATGGCGCGGGGTTCATGCGAGTAACGGCGGAAAGAAGATATACGTGGAGCAACAACGGCGTGTATGCTCAGCAAAGGCGACGAAGCACCTGACTTCACCGTCGAAACGACGCAGGGCAGTTTCACGCTCTCCGACGCCGACGGTCCCGTGGTTCTGTTCTTCTTCCCCAAGGCGGGGAGCAAGGTATGTACGAAGGAGGCGTGTTCGTTCCGTGACTCGCTCGACGCGTTCGACGGACACGACGCCACCGTACTCGGCGTCTCGACCAACGACGACCTCGACCGTCTGCACGGGTTCGCCGACGAAAACGACCTCGACTACCCGCTTACGAGCGACAGGAGCGGCGAACTCTCCGAACGTTACGGACTCTCCGGCTTTCTGGGTCTCTCGCAGAAGGCGAAACGCGCGACCTTCGTCGTCGAGGACGGCGAGGTCATCGGTGTCACCAAGGGGCTGTTGAGCGCGGAGAAACACGTCGACGAGAGCCTCGAAGCCATAGGGGAGACGTGACCGACGAAGACTACTTCGAGAGCCTCGAAACGCGTCTCGACGACGTTATTGAACTCGCCGAGAGGGCTCGCGAACGCGGCGCGGACCCGACGCCTGAGGTCGAGATCCCCGTAGCGAAGGATCTCGCCGACCGTGTCGAGAACCTGATAGGCGTCGAAGGCGTCGCCGAACGTATACGCGCGCTCGAAGAGACGGAGGATAGCCGCGAGGACGTGGCGCTCCGTCTCGCCGAGGAGTTCGCCGACGGCGGGTTCCCGCCTGAGTCGCGCGACGACAAGGCGGAGGCGGCGATACGGACGGCGGTCGCACTCTTGACCGAGGGCGTCGTCGCCGCGCCTATCGAGGGTATCGACGGCGTCGACCTACTCACGAACGACGACGGGAGCGAGTACCTCAAGGTCGAGTACGCGGGACCGATACGTAGCGCGGGCGGCACGGCGCAGGCGCTCAGCGTCCTGATCGCCGACTACGTCGGTTCGTCGCTCGGCGTCGACGCGTACAGTCCGCGCGACGACGAGGTCGAACGGTACGTCGAGGAGATAAACCTATACGCCAACGAGACGGGACTGCAGTACACGCCGAAGGACGACGAGACACGTCTCGTCATCGAGAACTGTCCTATCTGTCTCGACGGCGAACCCACGACGGAGCGCGAGGTTTCGGGGTACCGCGACCTCGAACGTATCGACACCAACCGCGGACGCGGAGGTATGTGTCTCGTCACAGCCGAGGGTATCGCTCTCAAAGCACCCAAGATAAAGAAGTACGTCGACGCGCTCGACATGGACGGCTGGGACTGGATAGACGAACTGATACACGATACCTCGGACGGCGACGAGGAGGATGATGGGGAGGTCGAGGTAAAGCCCAACAAGAAGTTCCTAAACGACCTGACGGCAGGGCGACCCATCTTCTCACATCCGTCGCGTGAGGGCGGCTTCCGTCTCCGTTACGCAAGGGCGCGTAACTGCGGTCTCGCGGCGTCGGGAGTCTCGCCCGCAACGATGGTACTTTTCGACGACTTCCTCGCCGCGGGGACGCAGATTAAGACGGAGCGTCCGGGGAAAGCGCAGGGTGTCGCGCCCGTAGACGGCATCGAGGGTCCAACAGTCGTCCTGTCGAACGGCGAGGTACGGCGTATAGACGACGCCGAGGAGGCGCGCCGCGTACGTAACGGCGTCGAACGTATACTCGACGTGGGTGAGATAGCCGTGCCGTACGGCGAGTTTCTGGAGAACAACCATCCGCTCGTACCCGGTTCGTACACGTACGACTGGTGGGTACAGGAGGTCGGTGAGACCGAGGCGGACGTTTCTGAGCTTCGTGAGGCGTTCGGCCTACGTGAACTCGGCGCGCGCCAAGCTTTCCGTCTCGCGCGGAAGTACGAGGCTCCCCTCCACCCGCGTTTCACGTATCTGTGGCACGATATAGGACGCGACGGGTACGCGACGCTCACGGAGGCGTTGGAACAACGCACCGACGACGAACTCGTCTTCGACGGATCCGCCGCGCCCGTGCTCGGAAGCCTCCTCGTCCCCCACGTACAGGACGACGAGGTACGTGTCGAAGGCGACCACGCGTACGTCCTCGGCGAATGTCTCGACGCCGACTCGGTCGAGTTTGCGGACAATGACAGCGCGCTACTTGCGGCGCGCGAGGCGGCGGGTGTTGAGATACGTGAACGCGCGCCAACACGTATCGGTGCACGTATGGGACGCCCTGAGAAGTCGGAGAAACGCGAGATGAACCCCGCTGTGCACTGCCTGTTTCCCATAGGGGACGCGGGTGGTTCGCAGAGGGATATAGACGAGGCGGCTTCGCACGCGGAGACGATGCGTGACACCGTAGGAGAGATAGAGGTGAGCGCGGGCGGGCGTCGTTGCCCGTCGTGCGGAAACGAGACGTACGAAGCCGTCTGCGACTGCGGCGAACGTACAGAAGCCGTCCCACGGTGCCCGTCGTGCGGTATAGAGGTTGACGAAGGCGTCGAGGAGTGTCCGCGTTGCGGTGGCGGAACAACGACCGTCCGGCGTTTCGACGTGCGTATAGACGAGAGGTACCGCGACGCACTCGACAACGTCGGCGAACGCCCGTCGTACGACATACTCAAATGCGTAAAGGGTCTGATGTCGGAGCGCGAGACGCCTGAGCCGCTCGAAAAGGGCGTCCTGCGTGCGAAGCACGACGTTTCGACCTTCAAGGACGGCACGGTGAGGTACGACATGACAGATCTTCCTCTGACGGCGTTCCGTCCCGACGAGGTGGGTATCTCGGTCGACCGTCTGCGCGAGATGGGTTACGAACACGACGCCGACGGAGAGCCGTTAACCGACGGCGAACAGGTTGTCGAGCTAAAGCCGCAGGACGTCGTCCTCAGCCGCGACTCCGCGGAGCATCTGAAACGCGTCGCCGACTTCGTCGACGATCTTCTCACGGAGTACTACGGCGTCGAACCGTACCACGAACTCGACGGAACGGATGATATAGTCGGCGAACTCGTAATGGGTCTCGCACCGCATACGAGCGCAGGGGTTCTCGGACGTGTCGTCGGCTTCACCGACGCGTCGGTCGGGTACGCGCATCCCTTTTTCCATGCCGCGAAACGTAGGAACTGCTTCGCACCCGACACGAAGATGCCTTTCATCGACGAAGAAGGAAGTCTGAGACACAAGACTGTCGAGTCATTTGTAGAGAAAAGACTTGAAAACACCGACGAAGACGGCATCCGGCGCGATGACTTCGGAACGGTTGTTGCCGGTGCCGAGGAAGTTGAGGTGCCGTCGCTTGACGAGGATGGGGAGATGAAGCTAAAGCCCGTCGAAGCTGTGAGCAGACATCCTGCGCCCGAACACCTCGTCAAAATTACGACAAGGGACGGACGCGATATCGTCGTAACACCCGACCACGAGATGCAGATTCCGGACGGTTCGGGTGGCGTGACTGCGGAACGCGCGTCGGAAATCTGTAGAGGAGACGAGTTACTGACACCTCGGCATCTTGATACTGTTCCCGACGGTGGTGTTTCTACCGTCTTATCTAATGGATTTGAGAGAGAAACGGATTCGGACGTGGAAGTAGATATGGTCAACTCTGTCGAGTACGTCCAGAGTGACACCGACTACGTCTACTGCCTCACCGTCGCCGACACGGGTTCGCTCGTCGTCAACGACCTCGCGTCGAAGCAGTGCGACGGCGACGAAGACTGCGTCACGCTGATGTCGGACGCACTCGTCAACTTCTCGCGCGAGTACCTACCCGACCAGCGCGGCGGTCAGATGGACGCACCCCTCGTGATGACGTCGCGCATTGACCCAACCGAGATAGACGACGAGGCGCACAACGTCGACAAGGTATCGCGGTACCCGCTATCGTTCTACGAGGCGGCGCGCGAGTACGCGCATCCGAAGGAGGTTGACGTGGATATAGCCGACGACGATCTCGGAACCGACGCGGCTTTCGACGGCTTCGGAACCACAGTCGAAACGACGCGTATAGACGCAGGACCCGAAAACTCGGCGTACAAGATACTACCGTCGATGGACGAGAAGACGACCGCACAGCTCGAAATAGGACGTAAGACGCGCGCCGTCGACGAGTCGGACGTTGCGGAACGCGTCGTCGAGTCGCATTTCCTGCCCGACCTCATAGGCAATCTACGCGCCTTCACACAGCAGGAGTTTAGATGCCTCGACTGTAACTCCAAGTTCCGTAGACCGCCGCTTTCGGGTGACTGCGACTGTGGCGGCGAGGTAACCCTCACCGTTCACAAAGGAAGCGTCAAAAAGTACCTCGATGTCGCGCTCGAAACCGGCGAAAAGTACGGCGTCTCCGACTACACGATGCAGAGGCTCGAACAGCTCCGGAGACAGATAGACTCGCTGTTCGAGGACGACAAGTCGACGCAGTCAGGTATAGCCGACTTCATGTAGCGGCGTAGATGCAACCGGCGTAGCTACTAAGACCGCGCCGCACGTTGAGGTACCATGAGAACCGCACTCATAACCGGATGCTCGTCGGGTATCGGACGTGCTACGGCGGAGAGGTTCCACCGAAACGGCTGGACGGTCTACGCAACGGCGCGCGATACGGACGACATCGCCGATCTCACGGAGCGTGGTATGGAGACTGTCGAACTCGACGTTACCGAGGATGACGATGTTGAAAACGCAGTCGGGCGCGTCGTCGACGAGAACCGCGGTATAGGCTGTGTCGTCAACAACGCGGGGTACGGCGAGGCGGCGGCGGTCGAAGACCTGACCGTCGAGGAGCTTCACGCGCAGTTCGAGGTCAATACGTACGGTCCACACCGACTCGCGCGCGCGGCGTTACCTTACATGCGCGAACAGCATGAAGGTACGGTCGTCAACATGTCGAGCGTCGGCGGACGCCTTTCACAGCCGGGGCTTGGGGGGTACTGCGCTTCGAAGTTCGCTCTTGAGGCGCTCAGCGACGCACTCCGTTCCGAGGTTCGGGGTTTCGGCGTCGATGTCGTCCTCGTAGAACCCGGACCCGTACGGACGCCTTTCGGTGACAAGGCGGAGGAGAAGGTCAAGGAGCGCCCCGACGACAGCCCGTACGCCGACCTGTACGAACGTGTCGGTGAGTTCAACCAAGGGGTCAGCGACGAGGGCGGCGACGATATAGCCACGCATCTGATGGGGAAGATCACCGTACCGCCCCAAAGGGTTGCGGAAACCGTCGTTGAGGCTGTGGAGGACGACGACCCGAAGGCGCGGTACAAGATCTCTGTTCCTCACAGAATGATGGCGATGGGGCGGTACCTACCGTCCGAGGTGCGCGACCGTATCTACGACACTATGATCTGAGCACCGCAAGCCTGATACGGCGCGCCACCGCCTTTCGTCCATGGGAAATCCGCGGAGTCAGAAGGGTTCGTCGCGCGAACGTGAACTCGTCGACATGTTCTGGGGCGCAGGCTTCGGCGTCGTCCGTGCCCCCGCGTCAGGGAGCGCAACCGACCGCGCACTCCCCGATCTCGTCGCAGGTAACGACGAAAGATACGTCGCCGTCGAGGCGAAGGCGAGCGCGAGCGACACCGTCTACGTCGACGGCGACGAGGTTTCACAGCTTATCGAGTTCGCAGACCGTTTCGGCGCTCGCGCGCGGATCGGCGTCCGTTTCGACCGCGAGGACTGGCGTTTCTTCCATCCGGGCGACCTGCACGTCACCGACGGCGGCAACTACCGTGTCAAGAAGGAGACCGCGCTACGCGACGGAGAGGACTTCGAGGAGGTCGTCGGCGGTACGAAGCAGGTTCGTCTCGACGGCGTCGGCGACGACGCGTAGCCTACGAACGGAGACGGTCTATACGTTTCTCCATCGGCGGATGTGTGGAGAATATCTTCTGCATTATCGACCTGTCGCTACCGCCGGATATGCAGAGCGCCTGCACGCTGTCGTCGACACCCGGCTTGCCGCCCTGCTGTCGCTCGCCCCGCCCCCTGCCGCGTCCGCGCTGTTGTGCCTGCGCCTGAGCCTGCTGGCTGTAGTCGGAGATCTTCTCCAGAGCACGCGCGAGAGGCTCACCACGCCCGATTGCGCGCGCGGCGTCGGCGTCGGCGACGTACTCGCGGTAACGCGAGATAGCCATCACGAATATCATGACGATCGTCTGCGCGATGGATGAAAGTATCCAGCCCATGATCATAGCGCCGAAGTTGCGCTCGCCCATGACGGTCAGGAAGTAGACGGCGATACCGACGAGCGAGGCGATGCTCTGACCCACGACCATCATAACCACGTCGCGGTTACGTATATGCGCGAGTTCGTGCGCTATCACGCCTTCGAGTTCGTCTTGGTCGAGTACCGACATCAGTTCCTCCGAGATCACGACGACGCCCGCACCCTTACGTCCGACCGCGAAGGCGTTGGGTACGCCCATCTCAGCCTTCATGACGCGCGGCTTTTCTATACCCATCTCCTGCGAGAGACGTTCGACCGCGGCGTGTATCTGGTAGTGCTCGTTCTCATCGAGATCCTCCGCTCCGACGCTCCAGAGCGCCATCTTCTTCCCCATCACGTACTGGAAGACGCCGAACAGCGCCGTCGCGGCGAGTACGATGGGCCAGATGTCGACACCCCAGATAGCTATACCGAGTCCTACGATTGCGGCGTAGAACGCGAACAGGATGCTACCTGCGACGAGCATCCTTAGCTTCAACCCTGTATGCAGATTCATCACCTGATCTTACGTCCCCGGACGTATTAAGCCTGTCCTAACGGACGGATTTCGTCCGACCTAAACGTGACTGTAAAGCTTTATGACTCTCTGTCCCGCATACGCACCCATGGGAAAAAACATAACCGAAAAGATAGTCTCGAACCATCTCCGCGAGGGCGAGATGGAGAAAGGCAACGAGATAGGGCTGGATATAGATCAGGTGCTTTCGCAGGACACGACGGGCACGATGGTCTGGCTCCAGTTCGAGGCGCTGGGTATCGACGAGCAGAAGACGGAGCTCGCCGGGCAGTACTGTGACCACCAGACGTACCAGTTCGACTTCAAGAACACCGACGACCACCGTTTCCTCAAGAGCGCGGCGCAGAAGTACGGCGCGCAGTACTCGCGTCCGGGGAACGGTATCTGCCATCAGGTTCACAAGGAGAACTTCGCACAGCCGGGTAAGACGCTCCTCGGCGCGGACTCGCACACGCAGACACAGGGCGGTCTGGGTATGCTCTCGATAGGCGCGGGCGGTCTCGACATAGCAACCGTCATGGGCGGTTCGCCGTACTACATCGACATGCCTGAGGTCGTCAACGTCCGTCTCGAAGGCGAACTCCCCGAGTGGGCTACCGCCAAGGACGTCATACTGAAGCTACTTCAGGATCTGACGGTAAAGGGCGGCGTCGGCAAGGTCTTCGAGTACACGGGTTCGGGCATCGATTCGCTGACCGTCCCTGAGCGGTGTACGATCGCCAATATGGGTACGGAACTCGGCGCTACCTCCTCGGTCTTCCCCAGCGATGACGAGACCAAGGACTACCTCCGGCGTCTCGGACGTGAGGAGGACTTCGCGCCTCTCGAAGCAGACGACGACGCCGAGTACGACGACGAGGTCGTTGTCAACCTCGACGAACTCGTCCCTCTCGTCGCGTGCCCGAGCATGCCCGACAACGTCGTGCCTGTCACGGAGGTCGAGGGCGAGGATGTCGAACAGGTCATCGTGGGTTCGTGCACCAACGGCGCGTACGAGGACATAAAGGCGTTCGCGGGCGCTCTCGACAACAACGACGTTCACGAGGACGTGCACTCTATCGTCGCACCGGCTTCGAAGCAGGCGGCGGAGCAGTTAGCGCGCGAGGGCGAGGTCGCGGACATGATGGACTCAGGCGTCAACTGGTCGGAGTCGACGTGCGGCGCATGTATCGGAATCGGGCACGTTCCCGGCTCTGACTCCGTTTCGCTCCGTACGTTCAACCGTAACTTCGAGGGCAGGAGCGGTATCGAGGACGACGACGTCTACCTCTGCTCACCCGAAGTTGCCGCCGCGGCGTCCGTCGAAGGCGAGATCGTCGACCCGCGCGACTACGCCGACAAACGCGACGTCCCCGCGCCCGGTATCGTCCTCCCCGACGGGTTCGGCGGTCAGGATCCCGACCTCCTTGACCCCGCCGACGCGCCCGACGACGTTGAACTCGACAAGGGTCCCAACGTCGGTAGCGTCCCTCTCGGCGACGAACTTGAAGACGTTGTTGAAGGCGAGACGATTCTCAAGGTCGGTGACGACATAACCACCGACCATATCATACCCGCGACGAGCGACATACTCAAGTACAGGTCGAACATCGACAAGCTGAGCGAGTTCACGCTTTCGCGCGTGGACGAGAACTTCGCCGACCGCGCAGAGGAGAAGGGCGGCGGATTCATCGTCGGAGGCGAGAACTACGGTCAGGGTTCGTCACGCGAGCACGCCGCCCTCTGTCCGATGTACCTCGGTATCGAGGGCGTCGTCGCAAAGTCGTTCGCACGTATCCACAAGGCGAACCTCCTCAACTTCGGTCTCCTCCCGCTCACCTTCGTCAACGACGAAGACTACGAGAAGATAGACGAGGGCGACGACCTCCATCTCGGAAACGTCATGAAGGCTGTCGACACGGAGCAGGAGACGACACAGCTAACTCTGGTAAACGAGACGACGGGCGACGAAATCCCCGTCGAACTCGACGCCTCGGCGCGCGAGCGCGAGTACGTCGTCGCGGGCGGCAAGCTCAACCACACGAAGCAGAACGCTTAGAGCGGTAGTGAGGTAGAAGGGTAGGTGAGGGTAAACCGCCCTCGGCGTTGACGCGGGCGGTGTCCCAACGGCTAACGGTCGTACCTATTACTGAGGCTGAAATTGCGAGGTCAGGGGGTACGGAGACGGAAGATACGAGGACGGAAGATATGGGGGCGGATACAAGGACGGAAGGCGCGGGAACGGATACGAAGACAGAAAACACAGGAACGGATACAAAACGGATACGAAGAAGGGGACGTGGGAACGGGCTAAGAGAACACGTTATCCGTCAAGGCGGTACCAGAACCACGAGGACGGTACCGGATCGGTGGGACTACGAACGATGGCTTAGGAGATCTCTATCTCCAACCCTGTATCCTCCTCGTCTTCTCTGAGACCGCCTTCGTCGTCGACGTACATCTCAAGATACTTCTCCTTGTCTCGGCTGTTTGAGTCGTTTTCTTTCATTCTGTTTGAGTATCCACACCGGAACGGTATATACTTTCTGAGTTATTGAGCATGAAAAAGAATGGTAAACTTCGACCGTCACCTAACCCGTATATCTAAGAAGGAACGGTTACGGAGGCGAACAGACCGCGTAAGAAGTCGGCTATACCCGCGAGGAGTTGGCGTACTGCGGGGAGTACGCCACCGTCGGCTTCCCCTTCGCGGCTGTCGCCGTCCCCCGGCGTTCGGTTCGCTGTTCCGGATCCCGTTTCGGCGGTTCCGTCGCCGTCTTCTACGAGGTTCGACGTACCGAAGGCGTACGTTTCACGCGTCGCGCCCTCGTACCCCGGCACCGTGGCGCTCATACGGTTTACACCACGGAGACAGTCGATGGTCGCGTTACGCGACGGTGCTTCGCACGGACGCAGTATATCCGGGTCGTCACCCATAGCATCGAGTATGACGCCCGACGCTGTTTCGGCTGTCGCCGCGTCACCCTCGGTGCTTAGGAGATGGTCGTACGTCCTTCGTAGCGCCGTCGCGCCGTTCTCCTCGACGTATGACCGTACCACGAGTTCGGAGAAGCCGTATCCGAAACGTCTGTTCTCCGAGTCGTGAACGGGGTTCCAGACGCGCATGAATCCGCCGTCTTCGTAGTAGTCAAGGAGTGCGTCGACGGAGCTGACCGGTGCGACGCGGCTTCCGTTGCGGATACGGTCGCCCGCGAAGAGTGCGCGGCGCGTCTCACCGCGGCGTCTGTCGGCGAGAAACTCGACGTACCTCGCAGTCCCTTCCTCGAACCATCCCACGGTTGCGTCCGTCCACGCGAGCGCCTCCGCGTTGTAAGCGTGTGCGGTTTCGTGGAGAACCGACGACGTGTGGTCGGGCGCTGAGCCACGTAACAGCGTAACGCCTCCCGTACGGTGCTGTGCGTCGCTCCATCCCTCGGCGACATCGTCGTACCTCGTGCCGTTCAGGACGACGACGGGGTGTCTGTACGCCGTGGATTCGAAGCCGAAGACGCCGGGTAGCATGCCGTACAGACGATCCGCTTCCGACAGGTCTGCGTCGCCGTAGACTGCGTAGTTTTCGTAGCCGCCATACCCACCGACTGCGACACGTACAGTGGACGCCCCCTCGCCGTCGTAGACCGCACCGTCGCCGGTCACGTCGACATCGAAGCCGTCGGCGTAGGAGGTGGACAGAACGGTTTCTTCGGCGGTGACCCTCGCGGTCGTTTCTTGGGCGTTCCCGTTACCGAAGCCCACGAAGCCGACGTCTACGGTACGTAGCCGTCCGTCGGCGTACCTCCGTACCGTCGCGTTTTCGACGACGTACTCGACGGTGACCGTCTCCGTCCGGCGCGCGACGCCCGTGTTCGTCGTGAACCCCAACGTCCCTCCGCCGGTCTCGTAACCGTCTATCTCACCGAGACCGTCGGTGACGGATTCGACGCGCGCACCGTCGGGGAGTCCAACCTCAGCCCTCCAGTAGTTGATCGGTTCGTCGGAGGTGAGTTCGAGGCTTACCTCCGCCTCGACGGTTCCGCCGTCGATACGTATACGGTTCTCGGTAGCCCAAACGGCGTCGACAGCGACGGTTGCGGTCAGACAGACGACGAAGAGAACCGCAAGAAAGCGCCTACGCATCGACCGCCCCGGATCCGCCCGAAACGGTTCTCATGACATCGACCTCGTCGGTATCGATGGTGGCGTCCTCCGGAACCGGACGTCCGTCAACGACGACGACGGCGGCTTGGGGGTTCTCACCTATCTCGTCGAGCAGACGCGCGTAGGTCGCGTCCTCGGCGAGTTCGACCTCATGAGTTCCACCGTTCATGACGTTCGCGTGTACCTTCATGAGGGGTGCTACGCGACCGTCGCGTGTAAGACCACCGGACGAGGAACCGAGATGGCAAGGTACATTAGGGCTACCTAAAGTATATTTAACGATGAGTAAGACCGCGGCGCGTCAGAACGTTCTCGAACTCGACGGCGTTACGAAGAGGTACGGTGAAGAGTCCGCCGTCGAAGAGCTTTCGGTACGCGTACGCGACGGTGAGTTTCTCACGCTACTCGGTCCGAGCGGATGCGGGAAGACGACGACGCTCCGTCTCGTCGCGGGTCTCGAAACGCCGGATGAGGGTGAGGTACGTATAGCGGGTACCTCGGTCGCAGGCGGTGGACGGACGGTCAAGCCCGAGAACCGCGACGTCGGTCTCGTCTTTCAGGAGTTCGCGCTTTTCCCGCATATGTCGGTCGAGGAGAACGTCGCATTCGGTCTCGAAGACGGCGACGACGACCGTGTGGACGGGATGCTCGAACTCGTCGGTCTCGAAGAACACAGAGCGAAGAAGCCCGACCAGCTTTCGGGCGGACAGCGCCAACGCGTCGCGCTCGCGCGTTCGCTCGCACCCGAACCCGACGTTCTCCTCCTCGACGAACCGTTCTCGAACCTCGATGTCGGTCTCCGTGTACGTATGCGCGAGGAGGTACGGCGTATAACAAAGGAGGCTGGCGTGACGACCGTCTCCGTAACGCACGATCAGGAGGAGGCTCTCTCAATAAGCGACCGCGTCGGTGTTATGAACGACGGACGCCTCGAACAGGTCGGCGACCCCGAAAAGGTATTCCAGACGCCCGAATCGCGTTTCGTCGCCGACTTCCTCGGACACGCAAGCTTCGTACCGGGGACTGTGACCGACGAGGGCGTGGAGACGCCTCTCGGCACGGTTGGAACGGCGAACATCGAGGGTCTTACGTCGGAGTACGAGGGCGCGGAGGTCGATATACTCGTGCGCCCCGACGACGCGAAGGCGCTCGCACCCGACGGTGACGGTGACGGACGTATTATACACCGCACGTACGACGGTCCTTCGTTCACCTACAGGGTCGAACTCGAAGGGGGGGATACGGTTCACTGTATGCACAACCACACCGAAAGCTTCGAGGTCGGCGACGAGGTGCGTGTACGTCTCGAACTCGATCATCCTCTCGCATGGTACCCGTCCGAGAAGTAAAGCTTTCTTTACGGGCAAACGCTTAAATTTGCGCACCGCGTATACAAGCTATCTTGTTACGTGACGAATCAGACGGCAGGACGGAGAAGGCTCTTAACGCCTTCGCGGTCGTCCTGTCACTGTCGCTTTTCGCACGCGGCTTCGGGTCACATCTCGGCTTCGCCGTCTTCATGGCGGTGGTCGTACCCGTTCTTCTACGTCTCACGCTCGGTCTCCTCGTCTACGAGTACAGACACGAAACGTGGGTCGAGAGCCTCGACGGACGCGCCGACGGGTAACTCCGTAACGTCAGGCTTATGTCCGCGAACGGTCAAGCACCGACAACAATGGGAAGAAAACCGGGTAGCATGTACCGGGACATCGACGAGAAGGCGTACACCCGGCGCGAGTACATCAGCGGTGTACCGGGCTCGAAGATAACGCAGTTCGACATGGGCGATCTCGGTGCGGACGCCGAGGAGTACCCCGTCGTCGTGACACTAAAGGCTGACGAGGCGTGCCAGATACGCCACTCGGCTCTCGAATCCGCACGTGTCGCCGCCAACAGCAACATGATAAAGCAGGTCGGTGAGGAGAACTACAAGATGAAGCTACGTGTCCATCCCCACCACGTCATACGTGAGAACAAGCAGGCGACGGGTGCGGGTGCGGATCGTGTCTCCGACGGTATGCGTCAGTCGTTCGGTAAGCCCGTCGGAACCGCGGCACGCGTCGACAACGGACAGAAGATATTCACTACGCGCGTCTCCGAGGGGATCGAGGAGTTCGAGACAGCGAAGGACTCCCTCCGACGCGCCTACACCAAGCTACCGTGCCCCGCCGACGTGGTGGTCGAGGACGACGCGGGTCTTGTGGACTGAGGACGGGGCAGGTTTTTTATCGTCGCCCGACAACCTCCGTTAATGGTCGAAGGACTCTTCGAGACGTTCCTGTCCGGAACCGAGCTATCGCTCATCTTCGCGTTCGTCGGTCTGTTCCTCCTGATGGGCGAGGCTCTCGTACCCGGAGGAACCCTGATGGTTCTCGGTGTCGGCGTCATGGTAGCGGGCGTAACCGGACAGGTGTTCGGCTTCGACGGACTCCTGCCGCTTACCGTGCTCACGGGCGTCTACGGAACGATCGCGTTCGCGGGGTTCAAGAGGTTCGACTTCTACGGCGACCGCGGCGAACAGACGAGCGGCGCGGAGTCGCTCCGTGGCGAAACGGGTGTCGTCGAACAGACGGTAACGTCGCAGGAGGGCGAGGTAAAGCTCGACTCAGGCGGCTTCGACCCTTTCTTCATGGCACGTTCGGCGACGGGGGACGAGATACCCGAGGGCGAACGCGTCCGTGTCGTCGACCCCGGCGGAGGAAACGTCGTGCAGGTCGAATCCGTTTCGGACGACGAAGGCGGCGACGAGAAGTCACCGGCAGATAGATAACGCGTGCGTCCTAACGTCGGTACATGTTAGCATACAGCTTACAGGTGGTGCCGCTGGTACCGAACAGCGTCGTTCTAATCGGTCTTGCTCTGGTACTGATAGGGCTGTGGCAGTCGGTCGAGATCGTACAGGCGTATGAGAAACGCGCACTCACGGTCTTCGGCGAGTACCGGCGTCTCCTCGATCCCGGTATAAACTTCGTGCCGCCGTTCGTCAACAACACGTACACGTTCGACATGCGTACGCAGACGGTCGACGTACCGCGTCAGGAGGCGATTACGCGCGACAACTCGCCCGTTACGTGCGACGCCGTCGTCTACATGAAGGTGATGGACGCCAAGAAGGCGTTTCTTGAGGTCGACAACTACCGTAACGCCGTCTCCAACCTCGCTCAGACGACGCTCCGTTCGGTTATAGGCGACATGGAGCTAGACGACACGCTCAACAAGAGACAGCAGATAAACGCACAGATACGTCAGGAACTCGACGAGGCGACCGACGCGTGGGGTATACGTGTCGAGTCGGTCGAGGTACGTGAGGTAAAGCCGAGCGCCGACGTTCAGGACGCGATGGAACAGCAGACGAGCGCCGAGCGCCGGCGCCGTGCGATGATCCTTGAAGCGCAGGGAGAACGCCGCTCCGCGGTCGAACAAGCGGAGGGTGACAAGCAGGCGAACATCATACGCGCGCAGGGTGAGAAGCAGAGCCAGATTCTCGAAGCGCAGGGTGACGCAATCTCGACCGTCCTGCGTGCGAAGTCGGCGGAGTCGATGGGCGAACGCGCCGTCATCGAGAAAGGCATGGAGACGCTCGAAAAGGTGGGCGAGGGCGAGTCGAACACCTTCGTACTGCCGCAGGAGCTAACCTCGCTCGTCTCACGGTACGGGAAGCATCTGACCGGCGGAGACGCGTCGATCGACGACGGCGAGATGACGCTCGACTCGCTCGACTTCGACGACGAGACGCGCGAGCTAATCGGTCTCGACGACATAGAGGAGATTATCGGGCAGATAGACGAGGAGGCTGAGATGGATGTCGAGAAGATGGAGGAGCGCGCGCAGGCGGTCAAGGAGGGCGCGGATCCGACCGACATACGCGACCCCGACGAGGTCGTGGAGGAGATGGACGACGACTTCAACCCGGAGGAGACGAAGGAGAACTTCAACCCCGAAGAGACGAAGGGCGGCTTCGAAGCGGATACCGACGAGGACGATAGCTAAGTTTTTACAGCCGTCGTCCGTAGCCCGCGTACCCGATGGCTACGGAAAACGTCGAAGCAAAGGAAAGGTGGGAGGAGTTCTACCGGCGTTACTACAAGAACGATATAGGAAAGATCGCGCAGGGCGAGAAGACGTCGCTCTCCGTCGACTACGCCGACGTTGAGACGTACGACCCTGACCTCGCCGACGACCTCGTGCTACATCCCGACGAGACCGTACGCGCCGCCGAGAACGCCCTCGGTGACTTCGATATCGCCGCCGACGTCTCGCTCGAATCCGCGCGCGTCCGTTTCTCAGGCTTCTACCCCAAGACTGGCATACGTTCGATACGTTCGGACGACGTAAACAAGATAATCGCCGTCGAAGGTATCGTACGTAAGGCGACCGAGGTACGTCCCAAGGTTCTCGAAGCTGCCTTCGAGTGCCAACGTTGCGGGACGCTCACGACCGTAGAACAGACGGGGCAGGAGTTCTCGGATCCGCACGAGTGCAGAGGCTGTGAACGCCAAGGACCCTTCCGACTTCTCGAAGACCAGAGCGACTTCGTCGACGCACAGAAGCTCAGGGTTCAGGAGTCGCCCGAAGGTCTACGCGGCGGTCAGACGCCCCAGAAGATAGATGTCAACATCGAGGGCGATGTAACGGGTGAGGTATCGCCGGGCGACCGCGTGACAGCGACGGGTGTACTACGCGCGACACCCGACGATGGCTCCACGACGTTCGAGGTTTTCATAGAGGGTAACAATGTAGAGATAGAGGATCAGGACTTCGAGGACTTCGAGATTACGGAGGAGGACGTTGAGGCTATACGCGAGATAGCCAACTCGCCGAACCTGTACGAGAACATACGCGAGTCTTTCGCGCCCTCTATATACGGCTACGAGAAGGAGAAGCTCGCCATGATACTCCAGCTTTTCGCGGGGGTTACGAAGAACCTCCCCGACGGGACGCGTATACGCGGCGACATGCATATACTCCTCGTCGGGGATCCGGGTACGGGTAAATGTGTCTCCGGGGACACACGGGTCACGCTCGCCGATGGAAGACGCGTACCCATACGCCGCCTCGTCGAACGGAACCTTGACGAACCGAAGCCCGTAGACGACGGTGTTTACGACGAGGCCGACTTCGAAGTTCCGTCACTCAACGACGACGGTTCGGTGGGAACAGCAAGGGCTGGCAAGGTCTGGAAACGCGACGCACCTGACCGTATGTACCGTATCCGTACGTCGAGAGGACGGGAACTCGAAGTAACTCCGTCGCATCCTCTCTTCGTCCGTTCGGGTACGGGTTTTGAGGCTAAAGAAGCCGAGCGGTTACACGAAGGAGAGTTCGTAGCGACCCCGGAGATGGTACCCGTTGACGGTAGCGACCGGATTGATGTAGGCTACCGTAACTCCGAGGCTAACAACGCTGTCAGGCTCGAACTTCCCGACGAGTGGACGCCACACCTCGCGCGTCTCGTAGGCTACGTGGTAGGTGAAGGCTACGTCGAACTCAGAGACAACAACACGGGTTACGTCTCGCTGACGAACAACGACCGTGAGGTAATTGAAGACGTTAGGTCGGCGTTCGACGGTCTCGGTCTGAACTACTTCGAAAGAGAGCCGCACGATAGAAAGGATGCGCGTGAGGTGGTATGCTGTTCAAGCGAGTTCGTCACGTTCCTGAGTGAGCTTGAGCCTGACATACTACGGCAGTCCGCGGAACAGTCGGTTCCGGAGGCTATACAGAGAGCCGGTTCAGGGATAAGAAAGGGCTTTCTGCGGGCTTACTTCGAGGGCGAGGCTACCGTGTCGCGCAAAGAGCGCGAGATAGGCGTCGCATCTATGAGCCGAGAGCTTCTTGAAGACGTGCGCTCGCTCCTGCTCTCATTCAGGGTTGATTCGAGCCTCAACAGCAGGGACAACGGTAGCTACAGGCTCAGGGTGAGCGGTAAGGACTTCGTCAGATATACTGAAGATATAGGCTTTGTTACGGAACGTAAGTCAGAACGTGCGGAGGGTTTCGAGGGGATCACAGAAAACACGAACACGGACATAGTACCCGGTGTAGGCGACGAACTCAGACGTGTAAGAAGCTCGCTCGTTCTCACCCAGTCCGAATGTGGCTTACCCAGAGCAACGTACCAACATTACGAGAGGGGCGACCGTAACCCAAGCAGAGACTCCCTACGCAGAGTGGTGGATGCCTTCGAGGACAGACTGGACGAACTACGTGCGACGCGTGAGAAGGTTGAGGAAGGCGGCTGGAAAGAGCTACAAGAAGCGCGCGAAGAACTCGGTATGTCGCAACGGGCACTCGCCTCTTCTACCGATGTCACACAGACAGCGGTTAGCTACTACGAACGAAATGACGTACTGCCTGACGGCGGTGTTGTCGGAGACGCAAAGGAGAACGTGCTCGGTAATCTCGACGAGGGGATGTCCGTCGCGGAGGACGTACGCGGTCTCCGGAGGCTTGTCGACGAAGACGTACGTTGGGAGAAAATCGAGTCGATCGAAACCGTCGAACCCGACTACGACCACGTCTACGATCTTGAAGTCGAAGGCACTCACAGCTACGTGAGCGAGGGGATATTCTCTCATAACTCCCAGCTTCTTCAGTACGCCCAGAAGATAGCGCCGCGTGGCATCTACACGAGCGGCAAGGGCGCGACATCCGCGGGTCTCTGTGTCGCGGGCGACACACTCGTACACACGCGCGATGGGTTCAGAAGGATACGCGATATTGTGGAGCCGAAGATACCCGAAGCCGTCGAAACGGAGACGGCGACAGACGCTGACTTGGAAGCCTACACGTACGACCATCGGAACCGTCGGACTACGCTCAAAGACGCGTCGAAGGTCTGGCGTATGCCCGAACGCGACTGTCACGAGATAGAGACGGAGCGCGGTAAGACGGTCGAAGCGTCGACGAACACGCCGGTTCTGACCTGCGGAACCGACGGTCTCGAATGGAAGGAGATAGCCGACGTGGAGGAGGGCGACCACGTCGGTTCCCCCAAGTACATCTCGGTGGAACGTACGGCACCGTCGCCCGTGGGGTTCGTCGACTTCGAGAACGAGCGCCTCAAGCTCGGCGACGGATCCGTCGACCGTCTCGTTGCGGCGCTCAAGGACGAGTACGGAACGTTACGCGACGCCGCCGAGGCGCTTGACCTGACCGAGGCGTTTGTCTACGGTACCCTCAGGAACAGGCATGTACCGTATCCGAAGCTACGGCGCGTGCTTGACGCCGTCGACGTATCCCTAACTGAACTCGAAACCGAGTCGGTCACACTGCGGCACGGGCATGAGTTCCAAATCCCTGACGAATTTGATGAAGATCTGATGTACCTCATCGGTCTCGTCTTCGGGGACGGCAACATCTCGGTTTCGCGCAGAGGCGAGAACCGGGGCGACATCCGTATCTCCAACGGCGATGAGTCTGTTCTACGCGAAGCTGTCCGGATAACCGAGGAGAAGTTCGGTAAGGAGGTCGAGATAGAACGTCAGGAAGGGAGGGTTCCGTGCGTCCGTCTCGGTTCGTACACCGTCGCCAAGCTGTTCCACGGCGTCGGTATGCGGACGCCCAAGAACGAACTTGCCCTCGACGACCGTCTCACTATCGCCGAGCATGCCAACGGTTTCCTACGCGGTCTATACGACGCCGACGGCTCCGTCTCGGCGCGCGACGACGGCGGTTCTTGTGTCCATCTCTGTACGGTAAGCGAAGAACTCGCCCGGCAGGTACAGGCGATGCTCGAAACCTATGGGGTACACGCCAAGAGACGCGAACGGGACAGACGGGGAGAGTACGAGACAGAGGACGGACGGACGGTGGAGACGACGAGCATCCAGCACCATATCGAGATGTACGGACGCGACATCGACGAGTTCGCCGAGCGCGTGGGGTTCGCGGTCGCGGAGAAGTCAGAGGCGTTGGAAGGGATAGCCGGTTCCGCGAGAAAGGGCGAGACAGTTCCTGTCGGCGGACTGCTCGCGTCGACAGAACCGTCTTCAAGCGCGCACCATAGGTACGTCTCACGTGGGAGCAACCCCGGACGCGGACGCGCAGAGAAGATACCGAAGGACATCGAACTCGGCGACACCGAACCTTCGGTTGCGGAAGCCGTTGAAGCGCCGATACGGTGGAGCCGCGTCGTACGTTCCGAACCGTCGGGACGTAAGGAGGTGTTCGACCTAACGGTTCCGGAGACACATAACTTCGTGGCGAACGGCGTCGTGACCCACAACACCGCCGCGGCTGTGCAGGACGACTTCGGCGACGGAAAATGGACGCTCGAAGCCGGCGCTCTCGTCCTCGCCGACAAGGGTATAGCGTGCGTCGATGAGGTCGACAAGATGGATCAGAATGACCGTAGCGCCCTCCACGAGGCGTTGGAGCAACAGCAGGTCTCTATCGCCAAGGCGGGCATAAACGCGACGCTCAAGTCACGGTGCTCGCTCCTCGGTGCCGCGAATCCGAAGTACGGCAGGTTCGACCAGTACGAGGGCATAGCGGAGCAGATAGACCTCGAACCCGCGCTTATCTCGCGTTTCGACCTGATCTTCACCGTGACGGACAGCATCGATGAGGAGGAGGACGCCGACATAGCGAGCCATATACTACAGAGCAACTACGCGGGCGAGGTCGCGGCTTCGGGTGAGGACGCCGAGGAGGAGCAGGAGAGCATAGATCCCGAGATAGAGCCTGAGACGTTACGTAAGTACGTGGCGTACGCACGGCGCGAATGTAACCCGAGGATGACCGACGAGGCGCGCGAGCGCATAAAGGAGTTCTACGTCGACCTCCGCGCTCAGGGAAGCGACGGCGACGCCGTGCCCGTGACAGCGCGTAAGCTCGAAGCCCTCGTACGTCTCGCCGAGTCGAGCGCGCGCGTCCGTATAAGCGACAAGGTCGAGATGGAGGACGCCGAACGCGCTATCGACGTTACGACGGCGTCGCTCGATCAGGTCGGGCGCGACCCCGAGACGGGTGAGTTCGATATCGACGTTATCGAGTCGGGTACGTCGCAGACACAGCGCGACCGTATCAAGGGTATCAAGGAGATAATCAGCACCGTCTGCGATAAGAACGACGGCGACAAAGCCCCGATGGACGAGATAGTAGCCTTCGCGGAGGAGCACGACATGAGTCCGGAGAAGACGCGTGACGAGATCGACTCGTTACGGAGACGCGGCGAGCTTATAGAGCCTGAGAAGGATCACTTCCGTCTCGTCTGATGGTCAGTTAGGTTAGACCACGCCCGTCTCCTCGACGGCGTTCTCGGCGGCGTCGCGCGTTATTCCCGTCAGGACGGTGTAACGCTCAGGACGTATCTCCTCGGTGCGGACGAGTGCGTCGACGACCTCGTCGCGCGAAAAGCCGAGTTCGTCCGCGGTCGTCGGAGCGCCGATGGTTTCGAGTGCGTCGCGTATAGAGCGCCAGTCGCCGCCGTGGAGGTACATGGTGACGACGGAACCCACACCGCACTGCTCTCCGTGTAAGGCGCGGTCGCCGTCTATACGGTCGAGTGCGTGCGAGAACTTGTGCTCACCCCCGCTCGCGGGACGTGACGAACCCGCGATCGACATGGCGACGCCCGACGAGACGAGCGCCTTGACGACTACCCACGTGCTTTCCTCGAACCCCGGACGTATCGAGTCGGCGTTTTCGACCAGAATCTCGGCTGTCATCTCGCTCAACGCACCACCGTACCTGCTGTAGTAGGCGTTCTGTAGACGGCGAGCAAGACGCCAGTCGAGGACGGCGGTGTAGTTGGAGATGATGTCGGCGCATCCGCTCGCCGTGAGACGGAAGGGGGCGTCGGCGAGTACCGCTGTGTCGGCGACGACGCCGAGGGGCGCGCTCGCCTCGACGGAGTGGCGTCTGTTCCCATCCGGGATCGAGGCGCGCGACGAGGTGATACCGTCGTGTGACGCCGCGGTGGGTACGCTGACGTAAGGCGCGCCGACCTCGTCGGCGGAGACCTTCGCCGTATCGATAGGAACGCCGCCGCCGACACCGAGAAGAACGTCTGCTTCGAACTCCCGCGCGACCGAGGTCGTTCTTTCGACTGCTTCGAACCCCGCCTTCTCGACCACGACGGTCTCTACGACGAGTCCGGCGTCCTCAACGTGCGCCGTAACCTCGTCACCCGCGACGTTACGTGTGGTCGGCGACGTGACGACGAGCGCGCGCTCAAAGCCAAGCCGCGTCTCCAAGACGTCAGGTACCTCTTCGAGAACGTCGTGCCCTACGACGACGTTCCGCGGCAGGTTGATCCATTTCGACTTACCGAACCGGTCTGTCATCTCGTTGACAAACGGGGGTTTCGGTTTTAAGACTACCGCCTCCTCGCGCCACGAAAGGCATATCCCCGTCCGTCCCTTAGCCAGAAACAGAATGTCAGACTCATCCACATCCATCACGCTCATCGGGACATCACTCGCCGAGGTGGGTCAGGAGTTTGTCTTCCGTGGAGGCACTGAGGCGTGCGAAGACTGCCCGCACAGCGACAACTGCCTCAACCTCGACGAGGGTGTGCGTTACCGCGTAATGAACGTACGTGACGGCGGTCAGGAACTCGACTGCGCCGTGCACGACGGTGGCGTACGCGCAGTCGATGTTGCCGAATCACCGGTTCTGGGTCAGGTACCGTCGAAGAAGGCTTTCGAAGGCTCCGATGTCACGATCGAGGAGGACGCCTGCGACCGCACCGACTGCCCGGCGTACAAGTTCTGCGTTCCCGACGGCTTCGACTTCGGTGAGTCGTACACTATCAACGAGGTCGTCGGCGACAACCCGGCGGACTGCCACTACGACAGGTCGTTGAACCTCGTCGAACTCGAAAAGGGGTGACGCTAAGGATCGACCTGCTTCTCCTCCATCTCCGACAGACGTCTCCTGTAGTAGAGGAAGACGACGACCGCTGAGACGAGTAGGAGGACGAGAACCCCGATCAGGACGTACGGGTACCCGCGTTGGTAGTACTCAACGGTGACGTACCTGCCGCGTTCGAGACCCCCCCAGCGTACGACGAGAGGTTCCTCCGAGGTCACGTTGTAACCGCCGGGAGATATACGTCCGAGGAAGAAGTCGCGTGCGTCGGTGCCGGGGGGGAGGTGCGCCTCGACGCTCCCTGAGACGGGTGAGGGATGCGTGAACGACGTACCGCTCTTGGTCGCCGTGTATGCGAGACGCCCTCCCTCTGCGGGAAGTTCGATGACCGTACGGTCACCCGACGTGTCGACGTTAGAGACGTTGGTGACGTTTCCGTCGTCCCTGAAACGGACGCCCGCGACCTGTACGGAGCTATCGCCGCCGAACGGGTCGCGTTCCCATATCTCGAACTCGGAGCCGTTTAGACCGCCGACATCGACGACGGCGGTGAAGGTGTCGTCGTCTATGTAGTACGTCGTCTCCGCCGACGTGTTCCATCTGTCGGTGTAGTCGACCTCACCTTCCTCGGGTAGAGGCGACAGACAGCCCGTGAGGAGAGCGACGGCGACGAGGGCGAGAGCGACGGCTACACCACGACGCATTTCATCTCGCCCTCCAGATACTTACCGACGCTTGCGAGCAGACCGGGCGGGTCGGTACCGGGCGCACATACGACGCTCTGTTCGAGAAGACCGAGACGTTCGACCGTCACGATGTCGTTCGCGTGTCCAGCGCGGTTTACGGTCGCACGTACCTCCGCGCGTGTACACGAGTTTACGTTTAGGCGTCCCGTCTCGCTCTTCTGCCACGACCAGAGTTCGTCGACCTGAACGTCCGAAAGACGCGCGGGTTCGCCCGCGACGACTTCGAGAGGCGTATGTTGCACGAGACCGTAACGTTCGCGTATATCCGCGGGCGAGCCACGTCCGAGGTCTTCGAATTGCTCGCGCGGAACGCGTACGTCGACGCCGATATCGACGGTGAATCCGTCGTTGTCCCACGATTCGAGCGTTCCGAGGTACGTCTCGCCGTCCTCCGGATCCGTCGTGTACTCGCCGAACTCTTCGACGAGGAGCGCGAACGCCGCCTCGGCGTCCTCGCCCACTCCGCTTACCTCTATACGGTCGTCGTCACGTAGCTGTACCTCGTGTTCGAACTCGAGTTCGGCGACACGGTTCCCGATAACCCCGCGTGCGGAGTCGAGAGCGCGTTCGCGTGCGTCACCCGCGACGTATATCTTGGCGTTAAGAACGCGTCTCATCCCTCTACCTTTCCAAGCTCCTCGACGAGTTCGGCGTGGCGTTCGTCCATACCGCCGACGAGGTCTTCGTTGTCCATCGGTTCGAGATCCGCCCCGCATTCGGGACAGTTGAACGAGAGATCCATAGCCTCCTCGAACTCGAAACGTATACCGTCGACCTCGCATATGTAGAACTCGTGGCTTCTTTCGTATTCGAGGCGCTCCTCCAGCGCGTCACGGAGCTTACGCATCTCGTCGTTGAGCTTGTCGGGTATGTTACCGTACTCGAAGCTCCAGAGGTAGGTGTACCATCCGCTCTCCTCGTCGCGGTCACGGCGGTAAGAGGCGAGGTCGTTCTCGTACAGTATGAACAGTGTGCGCCGCACGACCTTAGGGTCGAGGTCGAGCTTCTCCGCAAGATCCTCGTCCACGATCTCGTCCTCGACAGGGTTCATCGCAACCGGCATCCCCTCCGCACCGACGACCTCGGCGAGGTACGCCTGTACGACATCGTCGCTCAGAAGCTCGTCAAAATCACTCATCACGTCGGCTTACGGGGATGAACCGCATAAAATCTTCGACCTGAACGCAAACTTTTTACACCGACAGAACGACCTTCTTCGTGAGATGAACTGTAGAGTAGTAGTCGAAGCCGCGGTACCGGTCTACGACGTTGAGACAGAGGACGAGGCTATCAGGATCGGCATAAGCAAGATAGGGGAGATGCTCAACCCCGACCTGAACTACGTGGAGATAAACACGGGGACTCGTACGTCTCCGAACGGTGAGGAGCTAGAGCCGGCGTTTATCGCCGCCGACGAGGGTCTCGTCGCTCTCGAACTTGAGATGAAGGTCTTCAACATAGAGAGCAAGGAACACGCGTCACGTGTCGCGCGTAAGGAGATAGGACAGCGCCTCTCCGACATACCGCTTTCGGTCATAGATGTCGAGGAGATCGAGGAGGAGATGGAAGGTTCGGAGGGCGAGAGCTTCGAGGACGAGTACGGCGACGAGTTCGACGAGGATCTCGGCGATCTTGAGGATGATGAACTCGAAGAGATAGGCGCGGAGGTCGAGGATCTCGAAGACGACGAGGATCTGCCGGAGCTGGACGACATACTGTAGCTTATCCCCGGATGGAGGTCGAAAACCGCGACTGGGGGCGCGCGAACCTCGTGGACTACGTCCCCGTCGCGGGCTTCGTCTACCGTTTCTACTGGTTTCTCGTGGCGAGACGCGGTCAGAAGGTATGTGACCGTTCCGACGCACGCGACTGGCGCGACGCCGCGAGAGCCGAGAAAGGGCGTCTTTTCGTAGCCACGGGTTTCACCGTCTCGCTCGGCGTCTTCGTCGCGCTCATGAACGGCGGAGGCATCGAACCCGCGGTCGTACCCGCCCTCCTCGTCGCACTCGGAACCATCTTCGTACACAGGGTTCTGTCGCTCGCCCGCGTCTTCTGAAAGAAAACTGTTTTTACCCGCCGCCGCCGACCTGAGAGTATGAAGGTAGGCGTACTCGGCGCGACAGGAAACGTAGGACAGAGGTTCGTACAGCTACTCGAAGACCATCCTTGGTTCGAGATAGACGCGCTCACGGCGAGCGAGACGAGCGCGGGTAAGACGTACGCCGACGCCGCGGCTTGGGCGCTCCCGAACGAGATGCCCGACGCCGTCCGCGAAGTCACCGTACGTGAGACGAGCGCCGACGAGGTGAGCGACGAGGTTGAGATCGTCTTTAGCGCACTCCCGTCGAGCGCCGCAAAGGAGGTGGAGCCTGAGTTCGCGCGCGACGGCTACATCGTCGCCTCGAACGCGGGATGGGCGCGTCTCGAAGACGATATGCCTCTCGTCGTCCCCGAAATCAACCCTGACCACCTCGGTCTGCTTGAGGTACAGCGTGACGAACGCGGCTGGGACGGCGGTATCATCAAGAACCCCAACTGCTCCGCGATCACGATGACTCCGACGCTCGCCGCCCTCCATCCTCTCGGTCTGAACGAGGTCACCGTCGCCACGCTCCAAGCCGTCAGCGGCGCGGGCTACATGGGTGTCACGAGCATGGAGATACTCGACAACGTCGTGCCGTACATCGGTAGCGAGGAGTGGAAGATGGAGAACGAACCGCGTAAGATACTCGGCGAGTTCGACGGCGCGCGCGTCGACGAAGCCGACGTCTCGATCTCCGCCTCGTGCAACCGTGTCCCGACTGTCGACGGACATCTCGAAAACCTCTGGTGTAGGTTCGACGAGGATGTAGGCGAGGACGACGCGAAGGAGGCGATGCGCGGCTTTACGACGCTCGACCTACCGACAGCGCCCGACCAGACGATCGTGGTACGCGAGGAGAACGATCGACCGCAACCCCGCCTCGACAGGAACACCGGCAGTGGTATGTCGGTCGTAGCCGGACGCGTACGTGACGACGGAGACGCGCGCCTAAAGTACTCGTGCCTGTCGCATAACACGGTTCGCGGAGCCGCGGGCGCGAGCGTACTCAACGCCGAACTCGTCGCCGAACGGTACCTGTAAACACCCGTCTTGGGCGCGAAAATAGCCCGACCGGAAAACCCTACATATAAACTTTTCCCCTCGACCGCCGTTAACTTAATTACGGACGCTGAGAAACCCACCAACGGAGGCAAGAAACCATGGTAAGAGAAGACGGAAAGAGGAACTTTGCGCTAAGAGAGAACGGAGAAGAGACGAGCGTGTTTTCGGGTAACACACCGAGACAGGCGGCGTTGAAGGCGGCGAGACGCCTCAACGCGGAGTCGAGCGAGGAGGAAGCGAAGGAGAACTCCGAAGAGGTACGTCTGCGCGAGAAAGGTACCGACAAGGTGCACAAGTACGACGCGTGGTCGTGGGAGGACGAGGCTCCTGAGGACTCGCCCGACTGGATGCCCGACGAGATCACGGAGGCTAACGTCTCCAAGAAGGGTATCCTGCATCTCGAAGAGTAGGCTGGTAAATCTCACCCCCGTTTTGCGACGAAGTTATACGTGAGCGGTGTCTGTGTGGCGTATGGCTTTAACCACAGCGGTGGTCGCGGCGCTGGCGCTTCTTCTGGTCGTGGCGCTCGGCTTTACCTACCTGATGTACGTCCGTATGAGGGAACTGCAGAAGGAACTCGAAAGCATGAGGTCACGCGTCGAAATCCACGACGACGAACTCGAACAGATAGAGTCGAGCCTTTCGAACGTAGATCTGTAGCTCAGTCGTAGACGAGATCCGCCTGCTCCTCGACCCTGTCGCGCATCTCAGCCTCGCCCTCGGCGAAGACGCGGACGCTCTCCTCCGTGTACTCGACCTCCTCTATCGGCAGACCCGTGTCGAGAGCCATCGTCAGAACCATCTCGTCGGTGTACCTTTCGAGTATCTCCGACCGGCTGAAGTAGCCCTGTAGAACCTCTACAGCCTCTTCCTTGTCGTACGTCTCCTCAACCGAGTCCCAGAAGTCTTCCTCGTCCGACTCAGCGAGAGGGGCTACGTCCGTAACCGTCTTCTCGAAGTAGTCGCCGAGTTCGTCGCCGAACTTCGCCTTCCGCTCCTCGTCGCCGAAGTAGTTCGAGTAGTACAGGTCAAGTTCGAGGAACTTCGACCTTGCGTCTTCGGTGACCTCGCCGTTCGCCGCCGTCTCAACGATGAAGTCGGACTGCTCCTGAAAACCCGTCTTGACGCGCGCCATCTCCTGTCTTATCTCGTCCCTAAGAAGCGACTTTATCCTGTCGGGCGGGAGGTTGACATCGACGACCTGTGTCGGGTCGAGTTCGTCGAGCGCCTTCAGAGAGACGGACTTCACGTAGCCATCGAACTCTTTCTTTACTGCCTTCTCTGTCATCCGTTCAGGCGTCGTAGCACACCCACCGTAAAAACCTCTGCGATGCGGTTCAGAGGCTCATGCTGTAGACAACCGCTGTGACGCCGACGAGTCCCGCGGTTGTCGCCGAGAGGTTACCGAAGTCGAGGCTTCTGAACGAGACGGCGACGAACGCGAACAGCGCGACGCCGTTAAGCACGAACGGCACAGCGCCCGCGCGCCCTTCGGCGATACGTGTCTCCTTCATGCTTATGCTGAGGAGGGCGAGTAGCCAGCCGCCGATGTAGAAAGGGAGGAGGCTGAAAGGGACGAGTGCGACAGCTACGAACAGTAGGGCTATGACTACGGCGACGAATCCGAGTATAGTAGCCTGCCTCTTTGCGACATCTGCTACTCCCATGTCCGGTCTACGACCCTTGGGGTAATAAGGGGTGCGTCGGGCGCATCCTGTCTGAAAGAGATGACGTTCCAAACAGGTATGCCTTCACAGACGGTATCGTGGATATGGCACCCAGCTTCGACGGGTTCGGCGATGAGGCACATATGCGCGAAACGTTCAAACTCGCGCGTGAGGCTGTCGATCGTGGTGACGAACCGTTCGGATCCGTGCTTGTACGTGATGATGAGGTCGTAATGAAGGGTTCGAACCGCGAGGTTACGGAGGACGACATACGGCGCCATCCCGAGCTTCATCTCGCGTACCGTGCGTGCCGGGAGTACGACGCCGACGATCGTGCTGAGATGGTGATGTATACGAGCACGGAGCCGTGCCCGATGTGTGCGGGCGGTATGGCGACAGCCGGCTTCGGACGCGTTGTCTACAGCGTCGGAGCTGACGAACTCACGTCCTTTACAGGCGGTGAGCCGTCGGTTCGATCCGCGGAGGTTCTGGAAGGAACCAGCGAGGTCGTCGGCGGGGTTTTGAACGAGGAGGGTCTTCGGCTCCATCAGGAGTACGGCTGGTGAGGATCTAACCGACGCGTCACGTGGCGTCGAGGTAGCCGAGAACGCCACGGACATCGCGCTCCATCACTTGACGCGTTACCCCGTCGGAGGCGGCTTCGGGATGGTTACCGACGACGGCGCTGATGATGTCGTCGGTACCGTCGTGTTCCTCGTCGGCTGTGCGTATCTCTTCGACCCAGTCGGTGAGCGCCTCGCGGTGACGGCTTACCGCGTCGCCACCGTCGTGGTTGACGCCGTAATGTCCGTACAGGAGCGCGTCGACGTCGTAGCCCTCGAAACGTTCGAAGCTTTCGAGCGTCGTTTCGAGATCGAAGTCGGGCGGAGGTGTCGTGGGTAGCTCGCGCCCGTCGATGTACGCACAGCCCTCGTCGACCACGAAGAGAGAGCGCGACGCGTCTTCGTAGAGTGCGAAATGATGGGGAGCGTGACCCTCCGCCTTTACGAGTTCGACTGTACGGTCGCCGAGATCGAGCGAGTCGGGCGGTGAGACGCCGACGACGCGTCCGGGGTCGACCGTCTCGATACCGCCGTACGCGTCGGCAAGGGAGCCGACCGCCTCGTGTACCTTCTCTACGAGACGGTCGGCGCTCCGTTCGTCGGTGAGGTACTTGACTCCACGGTCGTGGACGACGACTGTGGCGTTCGGGAACGCTTCTGCGACGGTACCGACGCCTCCCGCGTGGTCGAGATGGACATGTGTAACGATGACGTACTCAATATCCTCGCGGTCGATACCTATCTCGTCGACAGCCTCGACGACGCGTCCGGCGTCGGATTCGAGTCCCGTGTCGACGACGACGGGACGGTCGGCGTCGATTACGAAAGCCGCCGTCTGTTCCTCGATACCGAACATGAGTGTGTCGACGACGTAGACGCCGTCGGAGCCTTCGACGTGTTCCGGCATACTGTAAACAGGGGGTGACCGCGTATCAGGCTTCCGTTACCTCGAAACGCCGGCGTCCGTCGTCGAGGCGCGACTCTACGCGCCCCGCGGCGTCGAGGTAGCCGAGTGCTCCGAGGTTGTCGAAGATCACGTAGCCGACCTCGTGTCCGGGCTTCTTCCGCGCGAGGGTGACGTCGAGGACTGTCGGTGATTCGAGCGCCTCGACCTGTGCGTGGACATCCTCAACGAGCGCATCGAGGCTCGTACGCGCGCCTTCGACGGCGTCGGCGAGGTCGGTGAATACGGCACCGTGTCCCGGAAAGACACGGTCGACCTCAGGGGCGCGCGAACCGAGACGGTCGAGTGTTCGGTGGGACGCCTCGACAGCCTCCCACATCCCGTCGTCGAATCCGGAGTGGTAGATGACAGGACGGAACGACTCGGCGACGGCGTCGCCAGCGAAGACGAAGCCTTCTGAGACGTAGCAGACGTGGTCGCGCTGGTGTCCCGGCGTGTGGACAGCCTCGAATGTTTCGCCGCCGGCTTCGAATGTTTCGCCGTCGGAGACGAGTACGTCGATGGAGTCGGGCTGTAGGTACTCGCGGTTTTCGCGGACGCTGTCGAGCCAACGTTCGAGCGCCTCGTCGACGGCGTCGCCGCGCATGCCCGCCTCGTGTACGTTAGAACGTATACGTTCGGGGTCGTCGTCGGCTCTCAGGGAACGTTGAACCGTCTCGTACGCGTAGACGGTCGCGTCCGACCCGTCGGCGAGCGCACGGACACCGCCGTCGTGGTCGAGATGGGGATGGGTGACCAGAACGGCTTCTATATCAGCGAATCCGTAGCCCACCGCCTCGACCTCAGAACGGAGTTCGTCGACGCCTTCGTCGGTCGCAACCCCGGCGTCGATCAGAACGGCTCCGTCGGTTCCTTCGACGAGGTAGACGGCGACCTGACCGGGTTTCCACTCCATACTGAGATCGAGACGGTGGACGTCGTCGGCTTCCATCGGTTCGGCGTATGCGGGTGGTTGACAAACCGGTTGTGGTTCGCGGCTCGGATCGGCTTAATGTAGTGTTCCTTCGCGCACGTCGTAGTCATAGGCGAAAAGGGCGTATCCAACGTCGACGGGCGCGTACCCCGTCTTATCCGCGATACGACGTATCTCGTCCACCATCTTACAGTAGTCGAAGGCGTCACGAGGACTCTTTGAGTCCTCGCTGGCTCGTGAATCTCCCGATTCACGAACGTCGGACGTCTCCTTCCCACCGTTGAGGCGTCCCGCGCGTTCGAGCGAAGCCCGGACGCGCGTATCGACGACNGCATGCCTTTCGGGTGCGAGCGCCGCGGTGACACACGACGCCGTCGCGGCTTTGAAGCCGTGGAGCGCCGAAACAAGTGCGATCTGNGAGAAGTCGTCGCCCTCGTCTTCGAGAGCGAGGACGTTCTCGGTAACCTCGACGCATAACTCGGGCGGGTTGCGCCGTACGTGGTGCGCGCTACGTGTCGACGACTCGTACGCTATCTCGTACAGGTCGTCCTGTGTCAGATGCCCTTGTTCGCGGTACGTCTCGCCGAAGCCTTCGAGACGTTCGGGCAGGACGCCCTGTGTCTCGTCGTAGAGTTCGAGGTACTTTTCGACAAAGTCGGCGTCTATTCGCATGGGGAACAGGCGTCGCCGCGTACCAAATGCGCTACGTTACGCCGACGAGTTACCGCCGTTCTCGACGACCTCGACGGTACCGACCATTCCCTGAGCGATGTGAGGCGCACAGACGTAGTCGTAGCTACCCGGTTCGTCGAAGGTATGCGTGAACTCGTTCTCGCCGTCGGCGAGTTCGCTCCCAAAGGACGGCTTTCCGAGAGGTTGCTCGCCGTCGGACTCGACGACGTTGTGCTGTCCGCCGCGTCCGTTCCAGACCCACCGTACGGTCGTGCCCTCGTCTACAACGATGTCGGCGGGTTCGAACCTGAAGCCCT
>JGI1684J13235_1000070_pt1 | contig 35018 bp, 28 predicted proteins | sample PonA232FremontCA_2_FD_13235 | JGI IMG/M metagenome (IMG submission 13235) | reverse complement strand
GAAAGTACTCAGGATATTGATGTCCCACACTTTTCAATCCACCGAAATCCAACGAGTTCTGGGAGGGAGTCTGTGTATATGTCAAATCGGTTAGGCTCACAGAATATGTCAACGGTTTGACATATTCAGTATGAAACGCCTCGTGGCAAGGTCAATCGTCCCTGTAGCCGTCGCATACGGACTCCGAAAGCTCCGTTCGGGTTTGGAAGTTTGGATGGACGTGTCCCGACTGCCGTCGGGGTGGAGGTGTGGACGTACTGTGCCTCCATACGTCCGCACTTCCTCACATCCATACCCGAATTCCACAAGCGGAGTTGGTATCAAAGGCCCAGTCTCACCATCCACAGCACGAGCCCGGCCCGCACCGCCCAGGCCCCCGTCCGCAGCCAGTTTGTGGTGACGAGGCGACGATGCGCCGCGGCGTCGAACCCCTTCGCCAGGCGGGTGTGGAGCGGCACTTGCACGAGGCCTGTGACGGCCCAAATGAACAGGACGAGCCCAAGGCCGGTCCACGCCATCCAACTCGGGACGCCGGCCGGGGGCGCCCACGCGATCCATCCCGCCGTCGCCAGTTCCGTCGTCATGGTTGGGGCTACGATCCACGTGATGCGCCGCATGTGCGCGGCCTGGAACGCCTCGTAGTCGCCTGCCCGCACGTATTGGAAGAGAGGGTAGTGGACAAGCTGCACCACGAGGATGACCCCGAGCATCAGCAGGGTCGCAACGGCGTGGAGTAGGAGCAGCGTCATGCCGGGTGGAGGTACTCCGAAAGTGCGGGTTGTCCGAAACGGTACTGCCTGACCGCTCAACGACCGCGGTCCCCCCGAGAGTACTCGGTCGCGTTGCTCCCAGCGCGAGGGACCACCGTCAGTCGTCTTTTCCGGGGGAGCGGCGGCCTTGAGAGCATCCCCGAGCCCCGAACGCGTCAAACCGCATGATCAGACCAAACGGCATCGGCGGCGGCGCGGCCCGAGGCGATGGCGCCGTTGAGCGACGCGGTGCGGCGGTGGTCGCCGCAGACGTAGAGGCCGGGACGTCGGCGGATCTCTTTTTCGGGCGGCGACAGGAAGGGCGGCGCCTGGTTGGGGAGGGCGTAGGGAATGTACTGGGTCTGAAGATGCGTCCACCCGCCCGCTGCCAATCCAAACCAATCGATCAGTTGGGCCCGGACGGCTCGTTCCAGTGCATCGTGGGTCTCCGCGGGCGTGCCCACCACCACGACCGACACGAGGGCGCGGTCGTCGGGCGCGTAGCCGGGGGCCACGTCGGACGGCACGGCGACGTTGTTGATAGGGCCCACGCCGTCGCCATTCAGGGCCAGGAGCGGGGCGTCGAGGGGCGAGCGGGGGGCATCGTAGTAGAGACAGATCGTTGAGCGACCGTCGATCGGGGTCACACCGCCCACCAGCCGATTGGCCTCCGGTGCCTCCGTGGCCACCACGACGTGCGGCGCCTCCAGCGTCTCCCCGTCGCGCAGCGTCACGGATTGCTTCTCGATCGCCTCGACCTTCGCGTTCAACCGGACGGCCTCATCGGGGAGGTGCCGGCGCATCTGCTTCGGCATCTGGTCGATGCCCCCCGCTGGGAGCACCGTTCGCCCCTCCGCAAACATCTTGAAGACGAACTCGAACATGCGGCTTGACGCCTCCAAGGTGCGGTCGAAAAAGATGCCACCGAAGAAGGGGCGGAAGAAGCGGTCGATCATGGACGAGGAGAAGCCCCATCGTGTCCGCAGCGCGTCGAGGGTCGTCCGCTCCGCGCGCTCCATCACCTGTGGGATGCTCTCGTGGCTTAGGGTGCGACGCAGGCGCAGCACCCGCAACTTGTCGGCCAGAGTGCCCACGCGGGCCAGAAGTGTGCGGGGGGCGTCCCAGGGGTGGCGGCGGGGATCGGCGATGCGGTGGAAGCGGCCGTTGTAGCGCACGAGTGCGCCGTCCTGGAAGGCATGCAAGTCGAGAGCGTCGTAGTCAAACTCGCGCTGGGTCTCCGGGTAAGCGGTGAGCAGCACCTGAAAGCCGCGGTCGAGCCGGAAGCCGTCGAGTGTGTCGGTGCGCACGCGTCCACCCACCCGATCGGCAGCGTCCAGGACCTGTACGTCGAGGGCGCGTTCATGCAGGCGGCGGGCACAGGTGAGGCCGGCCAGGCCGGCGCCAATCACGAGTACGTCGGGCATGGCCAGGAACGGACATGGTTGCGGGAGCAGGAAACGCGACAGTGGCAACGTCTCAGGGCCGATTGCGTTCGACGCCACAGCGCCAACACTGGGGCCGGTTTCCGGTCAGAGGGCAGGGCGCATCCGGTTCGCACTGTCGTCTCCCAATCCGCCTCCCGTCCCATGTCACCCGTCGATGCCGAGTCGACCGTTCATATTCACACCCTCCACGCCGACCTTACCGAGCGATTAGTGGCTCTCCGCAACGATCCCGGGCCGGTCGACGAGTCGAGGACCCGGGTGGAGACCGCGATGGCGGACGGGGAGGCGCACTACGGCATCAACACCGGCTTTGGGGCGCTCGCGCAGAAACAGGTGCCGCGAGAGGACCTCGAAACGCTCCAACGCAACCTGGTCTTCAGTCACGCGGTGGGGGTGGGCGACCTCGTGCCAAAAGCTGTGAGTCGCCTCATCCTGCGTCTCAAGATTCACGCCCTCGGCCTCGGGCACTCCGGCGTCTCACGCGAGACCTTCGACCGGCTCCTGCTCTTCGCCGAGCGCGATCTGATTCCGGCGATTCCGAGCCGCGGCAGTGTGGGGGCGTCGGGCGATCTGGCGCCGCTGGCCCACTTGGCGCTGCCGCTGGTGGGAGAGGGGGAGTTCTGGACCGACGACGGGTCCGACGTGCGTTCGGCGGGGGACGTGCTCGACGAGCACAATCTGACCCCCATCACCCTCCACCCCAAAGACGGGCTCTCGCTCATCAACGGCACCCAGCAGATGAGTGCGTACGGGGCCCACGTGCTGCACGAGGCACACCGGCTCGTGAAGATCGCCGATCTGCTTGCGGCCATGAGCCTGGAGGCGCTCCAGGGCAGCATCCAGCCGTTTGATGAGCGGGTGCACGAGGTGCGACCGCATCCCGGTGCGCAGCAGGTCGCTGCGAATGTGCGGACCCTGCTTACGGACAGCGAGATTCTGGAGTCGCACCGCAACTGCGGCAAGGTGCAGGACCCGTACTGCCTCCGGTGCGCGCCGCAGGTGCACGGGGCGAGCCGCGATGCCCTCCGCCACGCTACCAACATGGTGGAGCGCGAGATCAACAGCGTCACCGACAACCCGCTCGTCTTCGAGGACGGCGACGTGATCAGCGCCGGCAACTTCCACGGCCAGCCCCTTGCCCTGGCACTCGACTACGCCGGGATCGCCCTTGCGGAGTTGGCCAGCATTTCCGAGCGGCGCATCTACCTGCTGTTGGGCGGGCACGACGGCCTGCCGGAGCTGCTGATGGAGGACACGGGCCTCAACTCCGGCTACATGATGCCCCAGTATACCGCCGCCGCGCTCGTGTCGGAAAACAAGAGCCTCGCGCATCCGGCCTCCGTCGATTCCATCCCCACGAGTTTGGGTCAGGAGGACCATGTGAGCATGGGCAGCATCGGTGCGGTCCAGCTGCTTGACATCCTCGAGAACGTGGAGCGTGTGTTCGCTATCGAGCTGCTCACTGCGGCGCAGGCCCTCGACTACCGTCTTCCGCTACGCCCGGGGCGGGGTGTGGACATTGCCCACGAAACCGTCCGCAGGGCGATCCCGCACCGGGAGGAGGATTACTTGGTCGAGGACGACATTGACGAGAGCCTTGCCTTCGTGCGGGGGGACGATTTGCTTGCCCCAGTGGCCGATGAGTTGGAGGCGCTGAGATGAGTGTAGGTTGCGTATTGCGTGGGGCGGAACGGCAAGCACTGACGGGTACGCAATCCGAAGTACGCAATGTGGAACTGCATGACTATTCAAGATTCGAGCCGCAATCTCAAACGTCACCAGCCTTTGTCATTGCTCGCACCTCCTCCACCCGCTCCGCGATGGCCTGGAGCTCCTCGTCGTCCTTCCGGCGCACATTGGCAAGTTGGAAGTTCATGCGCCGGTTGTCCGAGAGGCGTTCCTGATGGCGGTCCAGAAAATTCCAGTAGAGCGACGTGAAGGGGCAGGCGTCCTCGCCGGTGGCCGCGTCCGGGTCGTAGCGGCAGTGCGAGCAGTAATTGCTCATCCGGTTGATGTACTTCCCGGAGGCCGTATACGGCTTGGTACCCACCACACCGCCGTCCGCGTAAAGCGCCATGCCCACCATGTTGGGCGTAGAGACCCACTCCCAGGCGTCCACGTACATCGCTTCGTGCCAGTCGTTCATCTGCTGCGGGTCCACGCCGTAGAGCAGCCCGAAGAGGCCCATCACCATGAGGCGCGGGATATGGTGGGCGTACCCGTGTTCGCGGACCTGTCCGATGCACTCGCTCAGGCACCGCATGTCCGTGTTGCCGGTCCAGTAGAACGCTGGCAGGTCGGCCGTAGCCTCCAGGGCGTTGCGTTCCACGTATTCCGGCGCATGAAGCCAGTACACGCCCCGCACGAACTCACGCCAGCCGAGGATCTGCCGGACAAAGCCCTCTACGGCGTTGAGGGGAGCGTGGCCGTCGTGGTAGGCCTGGGCGGCGCGCTCCACCGCATCCAGCGGATCGAGCAGCTTCAGGTTGAGGGCGGCCGACAGGCGGGAATGGTAGAGGAACGGCCGGCCGGTCCACATCGCATCCTGATAGGTTCCAAACTTCGGCAGCCGGTGCTGGATGAAATCATCGAGTGCCTGCTCAGCTTGGGCGGGCGTCACCGGCCAGCGGAAGTCGTCCAACGCGCCCGGCGTGTCGGCAAAATCGGTGCGGACGCGGCGGAGCACCTCGGTGGTAATGGTGTCGCGCTCAAACGTGGGGCCCTCCGAAATCATCCCTGGCCCGTCGGCGCCGAAGCTCTCCTGGTTCTGGTCGTCAAAATTCCAGGCGCCGCCCACAGGATCGCCGTCCTCGGTCACGAGCACATCGTGCGTGCGCCGCTGCTCGCGGTAGAAGTACTCCAGCGTGAGTTCCTTGCGCCCCTCGGCCCACTGCTCAAAGTCGCGGTGCGTGGTCAGAAAATGATCGTCGGCGTGCACCTGGAGCGTTACGCCCGCGTCGTCGCAGACTGCTTCGAGGGCCTCCAGCAGGTCGTAGCGTCCCGGCTCCGTAATGTGTACCTGCGCCGGGGCGTGAGTCTCGATCTGTTGTCGCAGGAACGCGGGTGCATGGTCGACGTCCGGGGCCGTGTCGATGGGCTGGTAGTGCACCGTCCACCCGTCGGCGCGCAGGTCGTCACGAAAATGGCGCATCGCCGCCCAGCCCAGGGCAAGGCGCTGCTTATGGTCGGGGGCGCGACCACGGTTGATGTCGGCCTCCGTCATGGCCACGGCGTCGCGGGAAGGGTCAGCACCGTGCAGAACCGCTGCGCTGCGGTTGAGCTGATCGCGGAGGACGAGAATCAGAGTGCGCATTGCGGCGTCGGTTCAGCACCGGAGGGTGGGAGCATCAGGCGTCAGGATGGAGTTTTGGGAGTCTGGAGGCACGGAGACGGGGAGGAAAAGAGAGGGCGCGTTTTTTCGCCTGGGAAGCCGCCGAGCAATCTGCGATGCTCTGTGGCTGCCAAGGCGTTTCGGTCCCCAGAGTCTCCTTGTCTTCGTGCCTCCTACCCCGCGCGTACGGTCCCCAAGCCCCCGTCCACGCCAATGACCTGACCGGTCACCCAGTCCGTGTCGGGATCAAGCAACCAGGTCACGGCCGGGGCGACATCTTCCGGCGTGCCCACGCGTCCCAGCGCATGCATCTGCTCGGACTGCTTGCGCCCCGCCTCGGAGCTCAGAATCTGGGCCGACATTTTGCTCTTGAATTTCCCCTCGCCCCCTACGAGACCCGGCGCCACGGCGTTGACCCGCACGTTGCGCCCGGCGTAGGTGGCCGCGGCGGCACGCATGAGGCCCGTTACTCCCCCCTTTGCGGCGGCAATGGCCTCGTGATTCTTCAGGCCGGTACGCGAGACGGCAGAGGTCATGAGTACAATCGACCCACCCTCGCGCATCATGGGCCGCGCGCTAGCTTTTACAGTGTTGAAGGCCGTGTCGAGGTTCTTTTCAATCTGCGTACGGTACTCGTCGAGGCTGGTGAGGTGGGCCGGTTTCAGCAACACCGAGCCCACGAAGTTGGCAACCCCGTCGAGGCGGCCGTAGGTGTCGGTCGCGTGCGAAACTGCATCCTGCACCTGGCCGAAGTCGGTGGCGTCGAGGGGCACCGCGTCGCCGCCCGTGGCGGCGGCCAGGTCGTCGACGTCGTTCTCAGTGCGGGCGCCGAGAATAAGCTGGGCCCCGTTGTCGGCGAGTCGGTGGGCAACGGCAGAGCCGATGCCCCCGGTGGCCCCGAGGAGGACGTACACAGGGGTGTCGTGATCAGAAGCCATGGGAGAGATGAAGAATAGGAATTAGGAATCGGATACGTCTCATAATCGAGCGCCTAAGCTGTGGTTCAACGCGGCCGTCGCATATTCGCGGATCGTTACGGCCCGCGAGGGGGCTAGACGCCGGGCTATGGGGTTTCGTCGGAGGGGAGGGGCAGCACCCGATCGAGAACGTGAAGGTGTCCGTTGGCGGCTTCGATATCGCCGTCGACGACTGTACCGCTTCCAAGTTGAGCACCGCGAGGGGTTGGGCGAAGGGTGAGTGTATCACCACTCCGCATGATGATTTGCGTATCGGCGGAGACGACGATTGAGAGGCGGCGGTCCACGATGTGACGGGCGAGGGTTGTGCGCAGCCGCGACCGCTGATCAGCCAGGAGTGCTTCCAGGGTGCCGGGTGGAAGGGCCTCGAAGGCCTCGTTGGGAGGGGCGAAGAGGGTGTAGGGTCCATCCGCGGCGAGGACGGAATCGAGTCCCGTCGAGTCGAGGAGGGCCCGCAGCGTTGAGAATCGATCGTCGGTATCCAGCATTCGAGGAATCGTCATGCTGTCCGGGATCGACGGTCGGGAGACGGGGGCTACATCGGTAGGGCGATCGGGGTCATCGGTCCCGCACGCGCCAAGCGTTAGGACCAAGCCAAGTAGCAAAAGCCCCAGGAACTGCACCGGCGAGCGGAAGAAGAGTAGGACATCCATGGAGCAGAGGGAGGCGAGGAGAAGAGCAAAGGTGGCATCCGTTGGGCACCAGCTCAAAGCCCCTTCGCCGGCCGAGCAATCTCCTGTCTTCAGAGAACGGCACCGCCAAGCCGCGGGGGGAAGCCAGTCTAGGCTCGGAGGCAATCCCCATGGAGCGGCGATGATAGCCGTCGCAGGTCCGACGTTTTTCCAGGACGCGAAGAGGCCGTTGCCGGAGACCGAACAGAAAGCCCCTTGGCCCGCCCACATTTCTCTGTGGCCGCGTCCGCTCGACGGCCTCGGGACGCTCCTTCTCCCGGTCGGTAGGGTTCTGAGGCGCATCGTCCACACAAACAAAAACGCCCAACCGAGTTGGGCGGTTGGGCGTTGGCTCCCCGGGCTGGATTCGAACCAGCAGCCCTGCGGTTAACAGCCGCATGCTCTACCGTTGAGCTACCGAGGAATAAGAGAATGTGCGGCGAAGCAAGTCCGGATTCCTCTCTGGCAAGAGATTGCCCCACTCCTATAATCACCGCCTGTGGAAACGACCCGACGACGGATCGAGTTCCGAGACCGCTGAGTCGCACGCGCTCCACAGTACCCGATGAAAGGGTGTTGTGTCAAGGGATTGATTCCCTTTTCACGGACGAGGGCGAGCCCTCAGTTCGCCGGGGTCCAGGTGTTGTTCGTCCGGTCCAGGTCCGGCAGCGTCTGGTTGGGATCGATCGTAATGCGGGTCACCGTGCCGGAGGGAAGTGAGACGGTGACCCGGCGGCGACCGTTGAGCCATGGGGCCACCCCGATGCGTCGCGTGAGGGTGCGCCCGTCCGCGTAGGTAGCGCGGAGTAGCACCGGCATCGGCAGTGTGCCCTCGTCGGCCACTGTCACGGCCACGCCGTCGTTCNCCGAGTCTACCGAGGCGATTGCTTGGTCGAGCGTCCAGGTGTTGTAGAGCGTGCCGCGCCAGAACCAGTCCAGATCGCGCCCGGCCACGTCCTCAAACGTGTTAAAGAAGTCGTGCGGAGTGGGGTGTTTGTAGGCCCAGCGCTCGGCGAAGGTGCGGTAGGCTTCAAAAAATGTGTCCTCCCCGAGAATCCCGCGAAGGGCGTGTAGCATCACCGCCGGTTTGTCGTACGACGCCACGTAGCGGTCCGGGCCGTCTACGGGGTAGCGGTCGGCGTGGCGCATCGACGGGGTTTCGGTGGCGGGGGCCAGGCGGTAGTAGTAGTGCTGCGATGGGGCCCAGGCGTCCGTATCGGGGAAAAAGTCGTCGCGCCCTTCGGTTTCGTTGAACGTAGTAGTGCCCTCGTCGAACCAGGCATAGGTTTTCTCGTCGGTTCCTACCAGCATCGGAAACCACATGTGGCTGATCTCATGATAGGTGACGCCGAAAAGCCCCTCCGTGGACTCGTACCGCCCGATGTGTGTGATCATCGGGTATTCCATGCCGCCCCCGATGGGGCCCTCCACAGTGGTCATGTGGGGGTAGGGGTAAGGCACCAGCATGTCCGAAAGGTGCTCAATAGAGAACCGGGCAAACTCCGCCGAGCGGCTCCACAGGCGCGCCTCCGGCCGGTAGAGCGCGTGAATCATGGTAGTGTCGGTGCCGGTCTGGGCAGCCGTGGCGTCCCAGACAAAGTCATCGGAGGTGCCAAACGCGAAGTCGCGCACCCGCTCGGCGCGGAAGCGCCACGTCAAGGTGCTATCGCCGGTAGGGGCCGCGGCGGTGGCCGAGCCGACGCCCTGTTCGGTGCTGTCCACGACGGAAATTATGGTGTCGGGGCCTGGTGCACGAGCCCGCTGGAGTCGGGCCAGGGTGGAATCGGTGAGTACGGTGGCGGGGTTTTGGAGGGCGCCCGTGGCGCCAACGAGCCACCCGTCCGGGACCGTAATGGAGACGTCGTAGTCGGCATAGCCCATGTAGAACTCGCCGTCGCCCAGGTAGGGCTGTGCCCGCCAGCCGTGCACGTCGTCGTAGACGGCTATCTGCGGGTACCAGTAGCCGAGGTAGTAGACCTCGCCGTCCTGCCCCATCCGGAAGTTATCGGCGCCCGGAACCTGGAAGTGCCACCCCACCGATAGGGTGGTGCTGTCGTCGGGTGGGAGGGGAGTAGGAAGTGCAATGACGAGGCGCGTGTCTCGGACTTGATAGCCCTGCCCCAATTGTTGCAGTTGCCGCCTTGATGCGATCCGCCGCAGCTTCTCGTGCCCCCGCACGCGGAGGCTATCGAGCGTCATCCCGCCGGTCACCTCGGCCTGCCGATTGCGCATCGCGCCCTTCGTGTGGATGTTCTGCCGCAGGTGAAGCACCACCTGGCGCAGTGTGTCGGGCGAGTTGTTATGGTAGCGGATGGTGCCGCTGCCTCGCAGCAGATTCGAGTCAGGGACGACGGTCGCGTCGAGACGGTACGCAGCCGTGTTCGTCCAGTAGGCGGGGCCCGGTCGGCCAGAGCGCGTCCGTGTGCCTTCCTCCACGGCTCGTTGGAACCCGGGGCCGGGGGATATGGGATTCGGAACAGGGCGCTGCACGGCTGTATCGGGCGGGGCTGCGGGCTGGCCGACCGCGAGGCCGCTAGAAAGGAGCGCGAGGAGCGCTGAAAAAAAGAGTGCGCGAAGACGCATGTATGTAGGGGCGAATGAAGGGGGCAGGGCGAGGGAGAATGGGGGGATGTCTCACTGTGCGGGTGAGGGACCGCCGTGACGTCGGAACCACTCCAGGACGTGACCCGCCTTGGCGGCGAGCTGGCTGGGTCGGGTGGCGATGCCATGCGAGGCGCCGGGCACGCGGACCAGGGCGGTGCTCACCTCCCGCAGCTTGAGGGCCTGGTAGAACTGCTCCGCCTCCGACATCGGTGTGCGGTAGTCCTCCGTCCCGGTCATTAACATGGTCGGTGTGGCCACACTGTCGACATACGCGATGGGGGAACGCTCCATGTAGTGGTCGCGGTGGTTCCAGGGCATCCCGGGGAACCAGTACTTGACGCCGTACGGGTACATGTCGGCCGTGAGGGCCCAGCTGTACCAGTTGACGACTGGCTTGGCGGCCACCGCGGCGCGGAAGCGATCGGTGTGGCCTACGATCCAAGACGTAAGGACACCGCCCCCGCTGCCCCCGGTCACGTAAAGCCGGTCGGGGTCCACGTAGCCGCGGTCCAGCACTGCGTCCACGCCCGACATGAGATCGTCGTAGTCGTGCCCCGGATAGTCGTGATGGATGGCGTTGCCGAAGGCCTGCCCGTAGCTGGTCGAGCCGCGCGGGTTGGTATAGAGCACCACGTAGCCCGCCGCGGCGTAGAGCTGCACCTCCGCTGCGAAGTAGGGACCGTACGACGCGAAGGGCCCGCCGTGAATCTCCAGAACGAGCGGGTAGTCCTTCGACTTATCAAAATTGGGCGGTGTCACGATCCACCCCTCGATCGTCTTGCCGTCGTAGGACGACTCGTAGGTAAACTCCTCGACGCGTCCGATCTTGGTCTGGTCGAAGAGGTCATCGTTGAGGGACGTGAGCACCCGCGGCTCCTGCTCCGCCCGGGCCACGGCCACGTCGGCGGGGCGCTGCGTCGTGGCATGTGTGTAGGCCACCCGCCCATTCGATGCAAGCGTGAACGACCCGCTCGTGTAGGGCCGCCCGATGGAGGTACCGCCTACGTGGTCGGCGATGACGCGCCGATTTCCGTCGAGCGAGATGCTCCCGATCTTGGTCGATCCCTCGTCTACATACTGGAAGACGATGCGCTCGCCGTTGGCGGTAAAGGTCGGGTCCTGAACGTCGTGCCCAAACGCTTCCGTGAGGAGCCGCGCATTGGTGCCGTCGCGATCCATCACGTAGAGCTTTGTCACCTGGTATCCCTGCTCGCGGTCGTCGAAGCCGGTGTAAGCAATGGTCGATCCGTCCGGCGAGAGGGCCACGTCGCCGTCCGGACCCTCCCGGTTGGTGAGAGCCGTCACCGCGCCGGTCGACACGTCGATGGCGTACACCTCCGTGTTCAGTGGGTTGAGGCGCCAGTCCTCGTGTCGGTTTGCACTCAGAAGGAGCGACTCCCCGTCGGGTGTCCAGATGGGCGTGCCGCCGTGATCGTAGGGGGCCGTCGTAATTTGTTTTGCAGTGCCGCCCGCGGCCGACACCGTGAACACCTGTGTGTGGCCCTTCTCGGTATAGCCGGTCCCGTCAGCGCGGTAGTAGGTCTCTGTGAGGACGTCCGGGCGTTCGGCCCAGTCCGCTCCTTCCGGGGGGCTTGGCAGCTCTGCGAATCGAGGAGTAGAGGCCGGGACGAACTTGGTGAAGGCTAGTCGCTCGCCGTCCGGCGCCCACGAGAGTCCGCTGGGCGGCTCCTCCAGTTGGGTGAGACGAGCCGTCTGGCCGGTGTCCATCCAGCGCACGTAAATCTCGGCCCCGTCCTCTGTAGCGGCCACGTAGGCCACCCGGTCGCCACTCGGCGACCAGCGAGGCTGGGACGCGCTCGTCTTCGGATCAGTGAGCGGACGATGGCCCGAGCCATCCGCGTTGACCACCCAGAGGCGCGTGGCCCGCTGGTCCTCCATCTTATCCATGAAGGTCCGTCCGTATACTACCTGATCGCCACTGGGGGATATGCGGGGGCTGGTGGCGTATTCCAACTCGAAAACGTGCGAGAGGTCGAAGGCGAGAGAGTCTTGGGCGTACTGGGCCGTGGCGGTCGGGACCAGCAAAAACACTCCCACCACGAGTCCAAGGACGACACCAACGCGAGCGCGGAGAAACATGAGAGTTGGAAATCAGCGGAAAGGCAACGCACCAGTCAACATAAGGGCCATTCGGGGCGAGTGCGAGTACGGAACGTTCGGGGGCTGTGTAGAACCTTCAAGGAACACACTAGGGCATCCCCGACGTTGACAGCAACTGCTACGCTACTTGACATACATTGCCCGAGTGGCGGAATTGGTAGACGCGCGTGATTCAGGGTCACGTGGCCCTTTGCGGCCGTGGAGGTTCGAGTCCTCTCTCGGGCACCAAGAAAAACGCCCCTCAGCGCCTAGAACGGCGATCTGAGGGGCATTTTCTGTTTGGGGCGCTTCCCCCGATTTCGCGATGAATCACAGAATACCGCACCAAATCGAAACGTTGTGAGGAAATTGAGGGGAGCGCTGTGCTCTATGATCAAGCCAACGCTTCTCATGCGTCTCCTAGGGGCATCCTTCTCAGCGGCTCAGCGTGGGCTGGCGTTCCCGTATCTCACGCCACGTAGGTCACAGGGCCACGCCGAAGCTCTCGACCTACCGTAAAGCAAGGATTTATACCCAACTCCCGTCTATTCGATTGACATATCCGAGACTCAACTGGATTGCGATGTGGCAAACCACCGTCGCAGACGGTGGTGATGATTTTTTTGTTGCGGGAAGGGGCCATAGCAGCGAAGAGAAATTGGTGAGGAGCGAAGGGAAGCACAGAGACGCTACTCGTCGTCCTGTTCGAGCTTGCGGCCCCGACCACTTTTCAACCGGGGGGGTACGCCTGCTCGGACGAAGAATCGATGCCCCGGGCAAGGAACGAGAGTTTGTCGACCGTGGCGAAATGAAGAACTGGATTGACGTCCGTCCCGACTGGGGCGTGCCCGTCGTGGCGTGTCGCTAGGAGAAGTAGCGCCGTGAGCATTTGCGGCGGCCCAGGAATGGGTTGCGCCCGCCGCGGACCTGGTCGATAGGCAAACCGACAGGTCTGCCACGACGAGCAGGGCCGATCTGGCCGGGGAACGTCCATCCGGAGCGGTAGGCTAAAACTGTAGCGTGACCGACAGCCCGACCTGCTCTCCCTGCGGTCCACTGACGGTCGGAGCCACACGAGCGGACTTCAACTCGTGCTCCCGGTTGTGCTCGCGAGCCGCTTTCCCCGCCGTGGCAATGTCGTAGACACTGCTGCCGATCACAACGAGCGCCCCCATGGCGATCCATCCCAATGCCTCCCCCAGGCCGTCGAAGTCTCCATCCGGCCCGTTGCCTCCGTCTCCTGCCGACTCGGCTGCGGAAAGCGAGATTAGGGCCGTGCCAGTACGAAGCCCGATTCCCAACAACGCCTGGGATCCGTTCTCCGCGTAGAGATGGCCGAAGGCTGGTCCAATGAAAAGTCCAGCCCCGTAGGCAGGAGCAAGAAGCAGGGTTCCTCCCAGCGACAGGGCCATGGCCCGGCCAGGGCTTTTCGGGGTCTCCTCACGGGCGCTCGGGCTTGTCGCGTGTGGAGGAGCCTTGTCTTGACCAGTAGTGTCGGTCGGTTGGCCCCGGGCCGCTTGTCCTTGCAGGGTCGCAGTGAAGGACAGGAGGAACAGCAAAAGGCAAAGTGAGCGGGCGTAGCGCATCAGTCTGGAGCTTGTATAGATTGAGAGGTCGAATGTGTGCTCCAACGATACAGCACGGCTCGGTTGAAAAACCAGACGCAAGCCCTGAGAGAGCGGCCATGTCCGATCATTCGGGGATCGAGACAGCAACGGGAGGCCGCTCAGCTGGTCTCTGATAGTGCCTGCCGGGACCCTTGGCTGATGGAGTCAATCGGCCCGCAACACAAAACACCCGCTCTAGCACGAACCGACAGGTTCACCGAAACAGACGCGAGGAACAGCAACCTACTTGGTTGAGAGACGACGGCGCGTAACGAAGTCCCAGAACCGCTGGTCATTGAATCCGGCCCCCACGACTTCGCGGAGGCGGGCCTCGTGGCGTTCATAGAATGGAACCCCGACGCCGTGCAGCAGCTCCGCAGTCCAGAAAATGGGGCGCAGCGTGTAGGTCTGGTACCCGTCGCGGATATGCACCCCGTCATCGGTAAAGGTCCATTTCAGGATCCCCCCCACGCCGTGCTGGGCATTATGGGCGAACGCCACCAACGGCCAGTTGCGCGCCACGAGGCCAGCGTAGAGCGTAACGGTGTTGACGGTGGCCTGCTGATTGCCGTCCCCGATGTAGTGATTGCGGCACTGCAGGGCGGCTGGCACGAGAAACCCGTCGATAAACGCTTGGCGGGTAGAGGGGGATAGGTGCGGGGCCAGCATGTCGAAGGCGTATAGGATGGCGCTCATGCTCCCGCCTGCGCTGTTGGCGTCCCGGCTGTACTGATAGGGCGACCGCTGCGTCCCGGCCAGTCGCCACCCCAACCCCAGCGTGTAGTGGAAGTCATCGCTCCACCGAACCACGATGCCGGCCGCAATCTGTCGCACTGGCTGCTGGCGCCACGCCTCGTAGTGTGCGTCCCAGATGCGTGGCAGTGCCCCAAGCAAGGTCTCCGCAATGTCCAGGTACGTTGTCTCCCCGCTCAGGGCATGTAGGTAGGCCGCCGAGATGAGCGTCTTCCGAAACGCCGTCGGGTCCTGCTGCTCGCTGTAGTTGTAGATGCCTTCGTCTAGGGCCCGCTTGATTAGACGGTCGGGGGCGTGGCGGGCCACCTGGCGGCGAGCGGTCGCGGCGTCAAAATACAGGATGTCGCGAGGAAGTGCATGGGGCGGCGGGTACAGGGGAAAATCGAGCCGAGACTCCGGAATTGGGACCGTCGCCACGAGGTGGATGGGATCGCTGGATCGCAGGATCGTCACCTCACTATCCGGAATGCCCTCGGCCCGCGCAATGGCCCGGAACCGTTCGGTGTAGAGGGGGGGCTCCTGGGCGGCGATGTCGGCGGGCAGGGTCACGGTCGCCTCTACGGTCCTGGTTTCGCTGGGGGCCAGTTGAACGCGAGTCGGCACTTCTGCGCGCGCGTGCTCGGTCTCCACCGGCTGGAGGGCGAGATGGGCCGTCGTGGGGCGGTCTCGCTCATTGGTGAGCCGCAGCGGATAAGTGTACGACAACGGTGCGCCCCCGCCGCCCGTGTGCGACACACGGGTCTGATCCCAGTCCAGCCGTACCGCCCGACGGACGAATCGTATGTCTCCGATCCAGATGGATTCGGCCTCTGCGGCGGCGTTCCGCCCCAGATCCTTCACAAATCCCTCGATCGAAAGTACGTGAGCCCCCGCCGACGTGTCGCTCGCTGAAGCGCCGCCACTGTCCGACAGCTCCTCCGTCGTTTCTACCATGCGCAGGTCGATCCAGAGCGTGCGCCAGCCCAACGGCCCCCGCAGGCCGTCGAGCACCCACCAGTTTGAAGCCTGCGCTGCGCTCGGGTGGCCTGTGAGCGTGACCTGGAGTTGCGCCCCGCGATCTGCCTTCACCTGGACCTTGAGGAGATCGTACGCCTCTGGAGAGATGTTCTGGGCACCAAGGTCGATCTGGCCCCGGAACCGATCGTCGAACCGGAGCACCGTGGACCCCTCGGGGCCTGCCGGCACGGCCTGGGCCTGTCCCCGCGTCAATTGGATCGCATCGGGCGTGTCCATCGGGGACGCTAGGGTCCTGTGGGCTTGGGCAGACGCAGGGGACGCCCACAGCCCTGCGGTCACAACGAGCACTACGAGAAGTGCGACATGACCTCGGTACCACTCAACGGGTTCACGTGGAAGCAGGGGCAGAGGAGAGCGGAGAATCATTGGCACCAAAGGGAGATAGGGGGGAATGAATCCGCCAGCGTCTCGCCACGGAAGGTCAAAGAAGACCTCCATCGATGCTGAATAGGCCGTCGGAGGGAGTCCGCTGGTGTCGCCAGAAACTCCAGGGTCGGTGTGGGCGACGGAAAAAAGACCCACCAGAAATGGACCTCCATCCACGAAAGGGGCTCGCGGGTTGATCCGAGGCGAATTATCATGAGAATCAATCGGTCCCTTTTCACGGACGTCCCGCCCAAGAGCCACGTTCGCGCCACCCACGCCCAGTCGCTGGGCGTGTGGAAGGGACGCACTGGCACTTTATTTGTGCAATCATTCAGCCCCTATCGATTTCCACTGTCTTCCCCGTCCCCCACCATGGAATTCTCCGAGCGAGTAGCACGCCTCCAGTCGAACGCCGAGGAACAGCGTTCCGCAATTGATAGCCCACGAAAAACCGAGCATGCCCTCATTCTCCCATTCTTCAAAGCCCTTGGCTACGATCCTTTCGACCTTCGAGCGGTTGAGCCAGACTTTCAAGTGGGGCTTGAGGCGAAGGGCATGAGCGCGGTGGACTACGCCCTCAAGAAGGAGGGCATCCCCGTTATGCTCGTTCAGTGTGAGGAGGCGGGCGCCGACTTGGAGGCCTACGACAACAGCTTTCTTTTCCAGCACTTCTCCGAACTGGGGGCGGATGTCGTGGTGTTCACCAATGGCCTGCGCTACCAGTTCTACGCGAATCTCGACGTCAATCTCAATGCCGAGAGGCATCCCTTCCTGGCCTTCGACCTCTTCGAGTACGAGCCCGCCCGGCTCAATCGGGTGCGGCAACTTGCACGGCCGGTCTTCAACAGCGAAGACGTTCTTGCGGACGCCCATCGCCATATGGCCGGTCGTCTTCTGCGAAGCTACTTTGCACGGCAGCAGCAGGGGCCCGACGAGCACCTGGTGCGTTTCCTCGCGGCGCAAATCTACGATGGAGAGGTCCCCCAAGAAGTGCTCACGCAATTCCGGCCCATCGTGCAAGACGTGGTGCAGGCCATCAGCGATGGGAACGAAGACATTCTGGAGTCGACGGCCCCCGCGTCGTCCTCGTCGCAGGCGGCTCCGCAGTCGTCGGGAGACGGGGCGGCCCCAGAGCAGGACGGGACTGCGCTCTCGCAGACGGAGGAAGACGCCGAACTGGAGTCCTCCGACTCGTCTGAGGGCGACGGAACGGGCGACCAGGACATGGAAGATCCCTTCGACAAGGATCTTGCGCGGCGCGTGATTGATGACTTTTAGGAGCGAACAGGAAGGGGCAGAGCTGGTCCGGTTCCTTGCACTGCTGGCTCAGTGAACGGTGGGGCCCGAAGATGGTATGCCTCCTTGTTCACTGTCTTCTACCGACCGGTGCACTGTGGGAGAAATGACCGACACGAATGTAAGTATTTTGGGGTGCGGATGGCTTGGCCGCCCGTTGGGACAGCGCCTCGTGGGCTGTGGAAGGCACGTGCGCGGCTCCACCACTACCCCTGAGAAAGTTGATCGCCTACGGAGCGATGACATTGAACCCTACCTGCTGACGCTCGCGCCCGAGGTCTCGGGCGACGCAGTGGGCGATTTCTTTGCCTCAAAGATTCTCGTGCTCAATGTACCGCCGCCTCGCACGGCGGACGACATACAGGCCACCCATCGTCGCCAAATTGATGCCGTGCGCACGGCGGCCGCCGCTGGCAGCGTGGAGTGGATACTCTTCGCTAGCTCAACGGGGGTGTACCCGAACGTGGAGCGGACCGTGACGGAGGCCGATCAGCCCCCAGGCGTCCCCGACGCGCTGTCAGGGCCGCGCCGGTCTACGGGGCGGGTCCTCCTTGACGTCGAGGCGCGCCTGATGGACGATTCGCGCTTTGCCACCACTGTTGTGCGACTGGGCGGGCTCTACGGCGACGACCGGCACCCCGGTCGCTTCCTGGCAGGACGGACCGGGGTAGGGCGTCCCGAAGCCCCCGTCAATTTGATCCACCGTGAGGATTGTGTCGAGCTGTTTCTGACGCTGCTTGAGCAAGAGGTTCAGGACGAGGTCTTCAACGCCTGTGCCGATGCGCATCCCACACGCCGTGCCCTCTATACCCGGGCGGCAGACGTCATGGGCCTCGATCCGCCGACGTTCGACGACGCCGACACCACGACCGGAAAGACTGTGAGCAACCAGAAGGTGAAGGCACACTGTGGATACGAATTCCGGCATCCAGATCCGCTTGCGGACCTGGAGGCATAGGCGGTTGTAGGGGGCGCCGGAGTTCGGACGCTTCCTGCAACGCGTCCAAATGGAGTAAAGCGACGTCCGGATTTGGGGCATCATGGTAGAGGGCCCGCGCTGGTCACATGCGCTCCGATTCCCTAGAGCTCTGCGGCTTGGGCCTGTAACGTTTCCCCAAAGCCTTTGACTGCGATGGAGAACGTTTGACTTCCGCGAATGGCTCCCCGTTTGTTAAGCAATGAGTTGGGGCTGTGAAGGTATCCCCGTCATCATTCGTCTTCTCACCGACGCCGCAGGTGCATGCCCACTGCCAGTGCCCGTCCTGTCCTCGACCAAGCTCCCGCTACGGAATCGTTTCGGGAGGCAGTCCTCACTGGACTGCGGAAGCCTCAGAAGCACATTCCCTCGAAATTTCTGTACGACGAGCGGGGCTCAAGGCTGTTCGACCAGATCTGCCAGCTCGATGAGTACTACCCCACCCGCACGGAGATCTCTATCATGAAGCAAAATGTGGAGGCCATGGCCCAAGCCATTGGGTCCCGTGTGCGACTCGTGGAGTATGGCAGCGGGAGTAGCCTCAAGACGCGCGTCCTGCTCAACCACCTCGACGACCTGGCGGCGTACGTGCCGGTCGATATCTCGAAAGAGCACCTCATCGAGAGTGCGAATGACCTGGCGGAGGACTATCCCTCGATCCCCGTACAGCCGGTGTGCGCCGATTACACGACGGCCTTCGACCTTCCAGATCCGCCCATGACCGCTGCACGCACGGTGGGATACTATCCCGGCTCCACGATCGGCAACTTTCGGCGGGCCGATGCCCGAGACTTTCTGCGGCACGTGGCGGAGGCTGTGGGGGCGGAAGGCGGCCTGTTGATCGGCGTTGATCTGAAGAAAGACATCGAGGTGCTTAAGGCCGCGTACGACGACGCCGAAGGGGTCACGGCGGCCTTCAACAAGAACCTACTCCGCCGCATGAACCGCGAACTCGGCGCTACCTTCGACCTCGACACGTTTGAACACCGGGTCCTGTGGAACGAGGAGCGGGGTTGTATTGAGAGCCATCTCCAGAGTCGGGGCGACCAGGCGGTGACTGTGGCCGGAGAAGCGTTTGCGTTCGAGGCGGGCGAAACCATCCACACGGAAGACTCCCATAAGTACACGCTTGACGGCTTTGCCGCACTGGCAGCGGAGGCAGGGTTCCACGTCGACACGGTATGGACGGACGAGCGGTCCTACTTCAGCGTGCAGTACTGCACGGTGGAGGCCGGACGGAAGAGCTAGCGGACGGCATTCGACGAAGACTGTGGAACGAGCGGGCGGAGCGGCCCATCCGTATATCCCCACGGTCCGCACACTCTACTCATTCGTTTCCGTCCGCCATGGCGCATGCATTTTTCCTCGGCGTTGATACNCGCTCAAGCGAGGGGGCCGATTCCCACGAGGCCACCCACGTCCTGATTGAGAAGTCCACAAATAGCGGAGACGACGACACCGCCTACCGTCTCGACCACATTCGGCACCAGTCTGGGATTCCCTCGGCCGATGCCCTCGCCGATCACCTGCAGGGCCTCATTGCCGAGCAGCCCTACATCGGCCGCACGAGTCTCATCGTAAACCGCACCGATACGTTTGGGCAGGCGCTGGTCGACGCGTTGCGCGATCGTGGAATGGATCCCGTTGCAGCCACTCTGACCGATAGCACGGGGACCGCCGCCGGTGAGACCGACGAGATGGGGGTGCATCTTGGAGGAGTCGACCTAGTGCGGACACTTGCTGAGCTGCACCGGAACGAACAGATCACGCTGGCGGGGCACACGAGTGAAACGGCCTCCCGCTTAGCCCGCGATGTGCAGGCCCTCGCGGAACAGCTCGACGAGGCCGATGGCGACATCGAGGCCCTAGACACCTCCGCGTCGGGGCCGTCGTTCGATCCGGAGGCCACGCACCTCACCAGCGCCGCCCTCGCGGCATGGCTGGGGACCGAGCGGTCTTTTGATCCGTCGAAGCACCTGAAGGGAGCGCCTCGGACCGAGTCGTCCCGGCCCGACGGAGCTTAGTCCGCAGGCTTCCGGTCCCGTCCTGTTCGCCGTCGCGCACGAGCTCAGTCGATACGGGCAGCCGCCCTCGGAGACTGCAGTATTTCCCATTCCGACCCTCGCGTACCCACACCGTTCATGAGTCACCCCTGGCACGACATCGACGTGGGGCCCGATAGCCCTGCCGTTTTCAACTCCATCATCGAAATTCCGCAAGGGTGTAAGGTGAAGTACGAACTCGACAAGGAGAGCGGCCTGTTACGGGTGGACCGGATGCTCTACTCGTCGGTCGTCTACCCCGCCAACTACGGTTTTATCCCACGCTCCTACGCGGACGACGGGGATCCGCTCGATGTGCTCGTGCTGGCGCAGGAGGCCGTGGACCCGTTAAGCATCCTCCGCACCCGGCCCATTGGCATGATGAGCATGCTCGACGACGAGGAAGAGGATGCAAAGATCATCTGCATTCACATGGACGACCCGGCTTTCAACGACTACTGGCACATTAAGGAGCTTCCCGACCATCGGCTCCGGGAGCTCCGTCGCTTCTTTCAGGACTACAAAGCCCTGGAAGACAAAACCGTACGGGTGCAGGACTTCTTTGGGCCAGATCGGGCGAAGACCGTCGTCGACGCGTCCCTCGAGCGGTATCAAGAAAGTGTGAAGGACGGACGCATACGGGTTCCCTCGTAGGCCCGTGGATCGTCGGGAGAGGGCCTTGGGTCCATCCGTCGAAGCAGCGTCCTGCCGCACCCGCTCGGTCGCCCCTTACAGCGTAAGTCCCACCCCGGCGCTGACCGTGTTGTTTGCGCTCAGGGCGTAGTCGACGTTGACCCGGAGGACTGCCAGGGTAAAGGCCACGCCCCCCAGGGCCCGCACACGATTCGAGGCATCCTGGTCGAAACTGATGCTAGAGGTGCCGGCCTGCGTTTCAAACACATACTCCACGTCGGTCCCAAAGCGCTCGTACTGTAGACCGCCGTACAGGGTGATCGGGAGCACCGGCACGCTCTTGCTGACCTGTGCGTTCAGGGCCCATCCGGACGCGTCCACAATCTCGCTTGGGTTGTTGCTCCCCTCGCTCCCGGAGAGAGACAGGGATTGCCACGTTCCCTGCACCGCCACGTTGACGGGGGCGAGAGGGACGTACTGGCTCAGGCTGTGACGCACCGAGACGCCAACCATTGATACCGATCCATAGTCCCCGAAGTCGGTGTCGGGCAAAAAGCGCACCTGCGCGTCGGTGCCGAAGACGGTCCCGAGTCCTACCTGCGGTACCACCAACGGCGCAATGCGGGTGTCGAGCAGGCCGGACGGCAGGCCAATCTCACCAATCTTCTGACCGTTCTCGTCGAGAATGTCTGCCTGACCGGAAAAATTCTCCTCCCCGAATACGGTGGGTACATCCCTGTCGGGATAGTCGATGGTAATCGTTTGGGTGTTTCCTCCGTCCATCGTGACCTCAATCTGGTCTTCCGACAGGCCGAACGAGGTGGCCGACCCGGCCGTGAGGGCCCCCATCGCGGCGGCCCCCACGTAGATGTCGATTCCCGGGACGAGGCCGCCGCCTGCCACCTCTGCGGTGCGGAAGAGTCCGGCGTTCATGTTGGCGCCGAGGGCATCGGTCACGGGCTGCGTGTAGTTGTCGGCGTACTCGCGGCCTAAGGTGCGGAGGACATCGGCGAGTTCGTCCTGCTCTTGGGCCTGAGCGGGTGGGACGCCAATTAACAGGACAAAAAGGAGGGCGCTGAACAGAGCGAGAGATGAGGAACGGCACATAAGGACGAAGAAACTACAGGACAAAGGCAGTGGAAGGCCGACGAAAAGTCGGCAGCCACTTACCGCGCAAGCTCTGTGCCGCAGAAGGCCCTTACGCCGACGGTTCGGCGGAGGCACGTTCCAGTCCTGTGTACGGGGCCAACCGGGTGCGGTCGTGAGGAGTCGTGAGGATGCTCACCGCGACGAGAACGGTCACGTTGGCTACGAGGCCATATACGCCCTCGTGCAGTGAAAACGGCCGCAGGTGAGGGGCCACGAGAAACAGTGTGTTTGCCCCGATGCCTGCCAGGAGTCCCCATAAGGCCCCGCTACCGGTGGCCCGTGGCCAGTAGAAGGCGGCAAAGACGAGCGGGAAGATTTGGGCCACCCCGCCGTAGGCCCCGAGTAGAAGCGTGACAATTCCGACCTCCGAAAAGGCCGCGAAGTAGTATGCCGTGGCACTGATGGCCACCACGAGGCCCCGAATCCATTGCCGCTGCCGGGTATCGCTCATTGTGCCAGTCAGCAGCGGCTTGATCCCATCGCGGAGCCCTATGGAAGCGGCCGAGTGCAAAATGGCGTCGCCCGAGGACATGGACGCGGCGAGCGCCCCCGCACATACGAGGCCCACCAGGACAGGTGAGAGTTCGATCTGTGTAAGCAGGTGGGGTACGATGGTGTCCGCCGGCGAGACATTCGGAAAGGCGAGGACACCTGCAAAGCCAATCAGCAGGATGGGGACGAGGAAGAGTTGGAAGGTGGGGTAGAGGACCACTGTCAGCTTGAGTGTGCGGTCGCTGCGGGCCGTGAAGGCGCGCATGAAGAGGTGCGGCCACATCGAGAACCCAACGGCCGACACGATGACCGCCGAGCTGTACCCGCCCCAACTCCAGGTCGAGCCGTCTGCCGCCAGTCCCGGCGCTTTAAGCATCGCCTCCTTGCCGCTCGCCGCGATGGCCTCGAACATGGGCCGAATGCCCCCGTGCAGCGCCTCCGGCAGGTAGAGGCCCAGGAACCACGCGACGGCCATCATGAAGAGCCCCTGCACCGTGTTCGTCCACCCAATGGCCATCATGCCACTGGCGAACACGTAGATCAGCACCACGCCGTAGGCCACCAGCGCCCCGAGCCACTGCGGCACGACCCCCTCCGAGATGGTTTCCAGCAACAGGCCTGCCCCCTTCATCTGCAGCGTGAGGTAGGGCACGAACGCGACCACGCTCAGCACCGCCAGTACCACCGAGAGCGTACGGCTGTCGTACCGGTGGGACAGCATCTCCGCCTGCGTCACAAAGCCGAGTTCTTCGCCGACCTGTCGGGCCCGCGGGCCCAAGAAGTAGAACGGCACCATGCCCACCGTCCCGTACGCGATGATGTAGAAGGCCGCCGCGCCCCGCGAGTAGGCCCAGCCGGGCGCGCCCAGGAAGGCGAACGACGAAAAAACCGAGGCGCCGAGCACGAAGTAGAGCACCACCACTCCCAGTGTCCGATCGCCCGCCACGTAGCCCGTCACGCTCTTCGATACCGTGCGCCCCGACCATACGCCCAGCCCCAACACCAGGACGAGATACAGACCGCAGACGAGAAGGAGAACGGCCCACTCTGGCATCAGCGAGCGCGTATGCAGTCGGGAGAGCGTTGGCGAAGGGCGCTACGCCGGGCCGCTGGGCGTGTCCGCGTGATACAGGAATACCAGTGCTACGAGCATCACAACGAGCCAACTTGCAACCCAGGCAAACGACAGCGGTAGACCCAAAAGGTACGGCCGGATGCCACTAACGAAGGGATACACCGGCCAGATCAGTGCGAGCCCTGAAGTAACCGTCACTCCCAGGAAGACGAGGAGGGATCCGCGGCGGTCGTCTGACTGGAGACCGGGAACGACAAGGCCTTGAGGGAAGTCGTCGTCGGAATCGGACACGGAGCAGTGGGGCTACCGGATTGGGGCCGAGAGACTACGGGTTTTGAACAGCGTCCTCATCGTACGCCATGGTCATCCGCTCCGCGTTCAGGCTTGTCGTCGTGGCCTTGGCGGACCGGTCAGTTTGGGGCGGGGGCGCGTCCAGTGCGGAAGCGGAGCCGGAGTGATGCGGGTTTCCGCCAGTGCGGCAGGAGTAGAAGATGGAGGCAGCCAGAAGCAACACCGCGGCGGTGCCGAGGAGGCCAAAGGTGCCGGCGAGAAGGGGGCGCTTCATGGATGAACCGTTTAGGGCTGTGATACGGACGGTGGCGTAAAGCGGATGGCTGGGTCCAGCGCAATCAACAACGTAAGGTCTCAACTACCATTCAGAGTGGCAAGGGATCGTGTGCAATTCTCCCGTCAATTGGAGTGGAGAAGACTTTTGCGGGCGTTGGGGAGAGGTCCCGTGCAGGGTTAGACGTGGTGGGCTCTGGGAAGAAATCGAATCCTGGATCAAGACAACTAGAATGGTACGTCTTCGTCCGGTGCGGCCTGCACATCCGGCTCGTGCTCGGTCTGTTGAATCTCAATGCCCTCGGCCGAGAATCCGAACAGATCCTCCGGCGAGAAGACGAGGCGAAAGTCGTGCTCGTCGAAAAACGGCTCGAACTTTTTCGCAAACTCGTCGAGCCGCTTCAGGTAGTAGGCCGTGTTTTCGTCCGGGTCGGCTGGATCCCAGTCGTCGGCCCGCTTGCAGTGCTTGAAGGCCGTCACGTTCGCGTCGTCGCCGGTGATGTAGTACGAGATGCGGTCGCCCTTCCGCACCGGCTGCCCGGTCTCCTCGGCCTTTTCCTTTGCCAACTCGTAGGCCGCAGCACGCGGGCGATTGCCCTCCGTCACGTCCGTCTCGTACTGCTCAATCGTATCTTTCAGGCTCTCCGTGCGGGCAAAGCTCTCGGCACTCTCCCAGTCGTGCTCGATAATTTTTGTGCGCGTATCTACGTAGAGGTCATGCAGGCCCGCCACGTCGTGCTCCAGCAGGCGGCGGATGGCCTGCCGTACGAAGTGGCGCCCGAACGCCTCATTGGAGCGGGAGATGAGGGACGAGCCCTTGAACTTGAGGTCGTCGTCGTAGGTGAGAAGGGCGTAGTTCTTCTTCTTATACGAGAGCATCTTCTTGAACCGTCCGTCGAAGCCCACCCGGATGCCTTCGGGCATGGCCTCCGTGAGGCCCACCGTAAAGTCGATTTCGTCTTGCTCGCCCCGAATTCGGGCCGGCGGCACGAACAACACGCCGTCGGTGTCGACCTCAATCACCGTGCCTCCCCGGTCGCGAATTTCGTCGATCAGTTCGCGTAGGATTTGTTGTCCCGTACGGGCCACCCGGTCGGCCTCCTCGAAGTCGTTGAAGGCAGAGAGGGAAAACCCTAACACCCCGTAAAAGCTGTTAATCAAAACTTTATATGATGACTGCCGGGCGTCGAGTTCGCTCCGAACTTCCTCGTCCTCGGCCGCCTTCATGTCTTGCTTCGTTTGGAGGCGCAGGTCCGTGAGCCGTTCCAAGAGCTGGGGAAAGAGGTCGATCTCGTCCCCGGACGGCTGTACGTCGTAGTTCAGCATGATGGACGGGTACAGGCTCTCCACGTCGGCGTAGACGATGGGACCCATCACGCCGGTGCGAAAAATGTCGGTGTAGCCGCCCATTGACTGGCTCCCCCATTCGCTGCGGGGCAGGGCATGGCGCCGCCGCAGATACTCGCGCACGAACAGGCTCTCGATTTTGGCCGCCGGCCCGCGCCGCGCCGAGGAGCCGTAGGTCATGGGGAGCATCTGGGCCAGGTAGAAGGTGGAGCCGGACAGGTGGCCGGCGAGACGCTTCGTCTCGATCACGTCGTCGAGCGCGTAGTCGAGCAATGTCGCCCGGTCCTCCCGCCACGCGGTCGAAATCTCCGTCCCTTCGATGTAGGTGCGCTCCTCCGGCGCCAGGTCAAAGTAGCGCGCCGCCGTTTTGAGGCTATAGTCCGGCAGGTCGCGGCTGAAGACGTCGAACGACATCACCTGGAAGTAGGTGTCGATGACGTGGCGGCCCACGATGTCGACCGCCGGGTAGTCTACGGTCCGCTCCGCGAAGCGCATGCTGGAGTCGTACGTGCGGGGCGTAGATCCGTCGCGCCCGATTGCGAAGTCGACGTCGTGCAGGTCGCAGCGATCGAGCAGATACGCAATGTCGAATTCGAAGATGTTGTGGCCCTCGATAACGTCGGGGTCGCGGTCCCGGAGCACGTACACCAGTTCCTCCAGCAGTGTCGCCTCGTCGATGCCGTCGCGGAGGTGGAGCACCTCGTCCCAGCCGCGGTTGTCGGAGAGGGCGACGATGATGATTTTGTCCTCGGGCCGGTCGGCGTTGGGGAAGCCGCCCTCGGCGTAGACTTCGATGTCGAGCTGCAGGCGGTGCAGATCATCGAGCGTCATGTCGAGAAGACAGGTGCGCCCCGTCTGCAGGAGATACTGCTGGACCGGCGAGCCGGCCCGATACATCTCGTCGGGCCAACTCTCATCGCTGTCGGTGCGCCGCTCGACCTGCCGCACAGCGTCCCAGTACGCACCCCAGGTGCGGAAGGCTGCGAGGTGGCGGTAGAAGTTTTTGCCCTCCATGGTTTTGCACCAGAAGTCGCGGTCGAGCCCGCTTAGAAGACTCGCGTCGGAGAGGAAGAAGAAAGGAAAGAAGCTCTCCTCGTGCTCGACGACCGCGGAAAAGTCCTCCGTCCGCTGGTAGAGCCGTACGCGGGCGGGTTCGCTGGAGGGCCGGTCCATCATCGGGTGCACGTCCACAATGCGGGGCATGGGATCGGCCCCGAAGAGCGCCACGTCGGCCAGGGGGCGGTCGTCCGTAGTGGCCGCGGTCGGCTCCACGGCCGGAGAGGGGGAAGGCATCGGCAGTCGAAGAAACTGTCGTGAAGAGCGGAGGGGTGACAAACGGAGCGGGGCGTGGGATGTGCCGGATTGCCGCACAATTCCTTTGGGATTTGGGGCCGCAGCCCGTACGTTCTACGCGGCGAAGGCACCATACTCTCCGGAACGGTTGCTCTTTGATCGCGGCATGCCCACGCTTACCGCCAGCCAGGTGGGCCACTCGTTTGGTCGCCTGCGGCTCTTTTCCGATCTCTCCGTGTCCCTCCATAAGGGCGAAAGCTTGGCGGTGACCGGGGCCAACGGGGCTGGCAAGTCGACCCTGCTTCGCATCTTTGCGGGGGTGCTCCGGCCGCGCCAGGGCACGGTCACGCTCCGCGTTGGGGACGAGCCGGTGCCGAAGGAAGAGCATCCGCTACGGGCCGGACTCGTGGCGCCTGCGGTCGGTATCTACGAGGAACTCACGGCCCGCGAAACCCTCCGTTTTCTCGCCCGCGCTCGTCGACTAGAAAGTGTAGAGTCCCGCATTGAGAGGGTGCTTGGCACGGTCGGGCTCACGGATCGGGCGGACGATCCGGTGGGCACGTACTCTTCCGGCATGCAGCAGCGAGTGAAATACGCGGCAGCCCTGCTTCCGCGTCCGCCTCTGCTGCTGCTCGATGAACCCTCGGCCAATCTCGACGCGGCGGGGCGCGACATGGTGGCTTCCATCGTGGACACGCAGCGTGCCGGCGACCGCTTACTCGTGGTGGCCACCAACCGCCCCGACGAGGCGGACCGTCACGACCGGGTTCTCCGTATCGAAGACCACCGGTGAGATGGTCCTGTTTCGCGGCCCGAAGGACTGTGCTTTGGGTCCGGCCTCCAGTCTGTTTTGTATGCTTGATCGTCCCAATGGCCCACGACACCACCGAGATCTACGTTCGCGACCTGTCCCAGGAGGCCGCCGTCGACTGGCTACGGGAGGTCTTCGAAGGCCTGGAGCAGGTGCAGGAGCGGCCCATCGTCACGTATGAGGGGACGCACGCCGATGCGACCGTTCCAATCCAGATTACCGAGCACGTGCGAAATGGGCCGTACACGAGCCTATGGTTCAATGCGCCCGATCTGCCCTGGGCTTCGGCGCAGGCCTGCGCCCGGGCCGCCCACGAGGCCCTCGGGGCGGAGGTGCTGTGCTACCTCGACCAGCCGGAGAAGCCCTGGATGGTGCTTCGGGTGGCCGATGGGGAAGCGACACAGGTTGACGAACGAGAGTTGGAGGGGCCCTAGCGACTGGAGGAATCGGCCGCCGTGCTGCGTGGACGGATCTCAATGTTGCCCGAATAGGATTCGAGGTCGAGGCGCGGACCGCCTCCATTGTAGGCGGTTTCGTCTTCGTTTGTCGCCGAGGAGGGACCAAATATGTCGTCCACCACCACATCGGCATCCGTTAGCTCGGTCGCAAGGGTGAAGCCCGTATCGACCGGCAAGACAAATCGGAGGGGACCCGAATAGGTCTCCGCCGCGCTTTCCGACGTGAATGCCGCGAAGTCCACCGTGACAGTCCCGCTATAGGTCTCGAGGTCAATGCCGCCCCGGAGCCCCGCGACCCGGGCCGTGTCCCGATACGTTTCAAGCGTGACCATGCCCTCTACATCCCGGATCGATACCTCACCCTCGTAACTACTGACACTTACGTCCGCGCGCACCCCGGAGACCGAGATCTGTGAAGATTGGTCGTCGATGTCCAAACGGGCCGTTTTGGGCATCACGACCCGGTAGTGCCCGGCGGGCTCCCGGGTGCCTTCGGGCGAGATCGTGAGCACCCCGGGAATTCGGATCGACCACGAACTGCCATTCCCAAACGAGATCGCCTCTTCGGAGCGGTCGATGTCGGGCATGGAGTACACCGCGGAGTCTCCCTCAGCGGGCGCAAACCGCACCTCGTAGGCCACCTGCGCCCGATCCCAGGTGGTCACGTCGATGCTGCCCCTGGTATTTTCGATTTCGACCCGTCCGGTTGGGCTCAAGGCCACCGTGTCGCTCTGCACCGTAGGTGCCGATCTCGACTGCGCATGGGTATCTTTCGGGGGGAAGAGGCTCAAAAGGAGGGCAAGTCCACCGATCCAGCAGACGGTCACGCGAGGCATCGTGAACGATCAGTCACGGAAGGAGGCACTGAAGCGTATACCTCTATCTACCGAACGGAGTGGCTGGATGCAAGGACGATGCTTCGCCTGTCCTCAGGGGACGGAGTGGTACGACCGGGGGAGAGAGAACGCTCAGCGCGAATGGAGCGTGAAATCGCCGTCGCTCGATTCGAGTCGAATCTCAGGACCGCCGCCGTTCACGTCGCCCCGGTAGTTGACCTCATCGTCGTCCTCGTCTTCGAGGCGGATCCGGCGCAGATCAAAGTCCGATCGCAGATCAGCGTCGTCATCGAAGTCTGTGGTGAGGTCGAACCCCGCGTCGGGAGGCACAGTCAGCGTCAGGTTCCCGTCGTGCGTGTCCACAAGTACGTCGTCGGGCAGGGTCGCAAACGCCATCGAGGCATTGCCGTCGTGTGACTCGAATCGGACACCCCCGTTGAGACCCTCACCGATGAGCTCTCCGTCGTGCGTGTCTACGGACAAGCGACCTGTAATCTGGCGGAGCTCCATGCGGCCCTCATGGGTCTCGAGCGTCACATCGCCCGACTGGTTGCTAATCAAGATGGAGCTCTCGTGGGCGTCTATCGTCACGCCGCCGCGCTGTTCGGCGATGGAGATGGGACCTTCGTGGCTGTCAATCCGGAGGGGGCCGGCATGGCCGGTCACGTCGATACGAGACTCGTGGTCGTCGATGGTGAGGGTTGCGGTGCGGGGCATGGTGATCGTATAATGCACCGCGGGAATGTTGATGCCGCCCCAACGGAAGCCGTCCTCGTCGAAGCCGAAGACGACCGATTCGTCGTCGCCGTCGTCATGGCTAGTCGCGAGGCGAAGGTGATCCGCGGTCGTGCGGGTGCGAATGGTTACCTTTTCGGCGCCGGGGTCCTCGTCGGTGGACATGATTTCGGCTTCGAACCGCACCTGGTCGCGGTCCCACGTGGTGATTGTGATGCTGCCCTCGTGATTGTCTACGGTCACCTCGCCTTCGGTCGCGAGGGGGATCGTATCGCCCACCGTGCGGGCTGGGGATTGTGCGTGAGCGATGGGGGCGAGGGCCAGGCCGAAAAGTGCGACGACTAGTGGAGAGAGCAGGAGGGAAGCGGGGCGGAGCATGGGGGAGCGAAGGGATGGGCAACGGGAGGCAGTGGGAGGCCGAGGGAATTCTCAGTCGTCATCACACCAGACAGGCCTATCAAAGAATCCGTTGCATCCCCCTCGGCTTGCCCCCAGGAATCAAGGCTGAGGGCTACACGTGCTCCTCCGCGTGGTACGACGACCGCGTGAGCGGACTGCTCTCAACGTGCTCGATACCCTTTTCTTCGCCGACCTGCTTGTACCAGTCGAATACCTCGGGCTCCACCCATTCCTCGACCGGCAGATGTTGCTCGGTGGGCTGCATGTACTGACCGATCGTCATCACGTCGAGCCCAATCTCCACGAAGTCGTCCATAATCTCCAGGACCTCTTCTTTCGTTTCGCCGAGGCCCACCATGATGCCGCTCTTGGTGCGTAGGCCCTCCTCCTTGGCCCACTGCAGCACCTTCAAGGACCGCTCGTAGTCGGCCTGGGGCCGGACGCGGCGGTAGAGGCTGGGTACCGTTTCCACATTGTGGTTAAAGATGTCGGGTTCGGCCTCGAAGACGATGTCGCACGCCTCGCGGATGCCGCGGAAGTCGGGGGTGAGCACCTCGCAGGTGGCCCCGAGGTCGTGCACCCGCTCGATCACCTCTGCGAAGATGGGGGCGCCGCCATCTTCGCGTTCGTCGCGGTTCACGCTGGTGATGACGGCGTGGTCAAGGTCCATCTTCTCGACGGCCTCGGCCACCCGCCGCGGCTCGTCCCAGTCCAACCCATCGTCCGGGCGGCCCGTCTTGACGGCGCAGAAGCCGCAGGAGCGCGTGCATACATCGCCCAGAATCATGAACGTGGCCGTGCCGCGGCTCCAGCACTCGCCCATGTTCGGGCAGTTGGCACTCTCGCAGACGGTGTGCAGGTCGTGGTCGTCCACCGTCTCCCGCACATCTTTGTACGTGTCGCCCTGCGGAAGCGAGACGCGGAGCCATTCGGGCCGTTGGCCACGTTTGTTTTTGTTGGTGTTCTCCACCACCGGCAGCTCGACGAAGCCGGGATCACCGTCGCCCGAGGGGCCAATCGGATCGGGCTCTACGGCACCCAGGTCGGTCTCACCGGGCAGGGTGGGTTCGTTCTCGGAAGACTCCGTGTCGCGGGTCTTGGGAGTGGACATATGCAATAGAAACAGGATCAATCAGCCGGCTGTGGGGCCGGAGGCGTGGCCCGGGAGCACCGGCACGAAAACACGGGTGGACGGGTACGAAGGATGCCCTCGGCCGTTCCTCTGAGTGCGGACGCGAGTTCGGCGCCTGGGTTGGGGGTAAGGCCCTAGCTGCTATCGGCCCGATCTGTCTCTAAGAGACCAAAGTAGAGCATGTCCACGAGGATGTCCTCGTTCTTACGATGGCGGCGGAGCCGGCCCTCCTGCATGAAGCCTGCCTTTTGAAGCACCCGCACCGACGCGTTGTTGCCCACCATCACCTCTGCCGTGAGCCGCACCACCTGGAGCTTCGCGAAGGCGTACGTCGCGAACCGGCGCACCGCCTCGGTGGTAATTCCCCGGTTCCAGTACGGGGTGGCGAGCCAGTACCCGACATTGGTGCGGTGAGAAGAGCCCACGTCGAAATTTCCCGCCCCCACGGCGCCAATGAGCCTTCCGTCGGGATCCCGGATTGCGAAGGTGGTTTCGACGGGCTGCTGCCGACGATGTGACACGCGTTCCTCGATCCACGCCTCGGCGTCCTGCTCTGTGTAGGGAAAGGGAATGCTCAGAGTGTTGCGTGCAATCGCCGGCGCTTGGAGATGCTCCACGAGGGCTTCTTGATCCCGCCATTTAACGCCCGAAAGAAAAAACCCATCGGCAAGAGGAAGCGAAGGCATGGTCGGAACTGGGGCAGAGAAGAGGACGACACCATCTTGATGTGGAGCGGGCAAAGCACTCACTCCGGTGATGGTGTCTTGAAAAGGAGTGATTGATTCGCGAGACTATGGGTCCGGCTGTGTCGTCGGCGGGCCTTGCGCCACACTCTTCTTTTGTTCCAGACCGCTTCGCTCCTGTGCCGTTTCGTCGCCTTCTGCTGGTCCTTCCACTGCTACTGGTCGGCTGCTCGTCCGGACCCACCGCTGACCTCGTCCTGACGGATGGAAAGATCGTTACGCTTGACAACGATCACGGAACGGTCGAGGCTCTCGCCGCGGCGGGCGACACCATTCTCGCTGTGGGAAGCAGTGCGGAGGTCGAGGCGCACACCGGACCGGAGACGCGCGTGATTGACCTGGAGGGGCGCCTCGCGATCCCAGGGTTCATTGAGGGGCACGGCCATTTTATGGGCATGGGGGCGGCGCAGATGCAGGTGAGCCTGTTGGGCACTGACTCGTGGGCTCAGGTTGTGACCAAGGTCGACTCGGCAGCCGCCGCGACGACGGCGGGATGGGTGGAAGGGCGCGGCTGGCACCAGGAGAAGTGGGGTGCGACGCCCGAGCGCATGGTTCGCGGCTTTCCTACGAACGCGCAACTCAATGAGGTCGCTCCCGAGACACCAGTCTACCTGACCCATGCCAGCGGCCACGCCGCCATCGCCAACGACGCGGCCCTTGACGCGGCCGGTATTGGGCCAGATACCCCCGACCCGGACGGCGGAACCATCGTGCGGGACGCGCAGGGGCGGGCCACCGGCGTCCTGTTGGAGACGGCCGAGGGGCTAGTACAAACTGCCATCGAGGCATCACGCAGCGACATGAGTGCCGCGGACCGCCGCGCCCGTCGTCGCAAGCAGGTGCGTCTTGCCGCGCAAGCGGCGCTCGCGAACGGCGTCACGAGCTTCCAGGATCAGGGCGCTTCGTTCGAGACCATCGAATTGTACCGCACAATGGCCGAAAACGACGAGCTCGGCATCCGGATGTACGCGATGGTGTCACAGAACGAGGTGACGTCCAAGACCCGGGACCGCCTCGCAGCGATCCGGACGGTGGGGGCCGCCGACCAGCACCTAACGGTCCGCGCCATCGGGGAGGTGACGGTGGATGGGGCCCTCGGGTCCCGGAGTGCCTGGATGCTCGAGCCTTACGACGACGCTCCGGACGACACGGGCATCAACGTCACGTCGATGGATCGCGTCCGCGAGATGGCGGAGATTGCACTCGAAGAAGACTACCAGTTCGCCGTCCACGCCATTGGCGATCGGGCCAACCGCGAGAGCCTTGACCTTTTTGCTTCGCTCTTTGGCCAACAAGACGTCGACGGCGAGGCACTCCGATGGCGGATTGAGCACGCTCAGCACCTACACCCGGACGACATCCTGCGCTTCGCCGACCTCGGCGCCATTGCCTCCATGCAGGCCATTCACGCCTGCTCCGATGCCCCGTACAACTACCAGCGGCTCGGCGCCGAGCGTGTACGAGAGGGGGCGTACCCCTGGAAGACGCTGTGGGAAGACGGGGTGGTAGTAGGCAACGGCACCGACGTGCCCGTCGAAAAGATCGACCCGCTGGCCAGCTACCACTGTACGGTGACGCGACAGGTCCCCGGCACCGACACCACGTTCACGTCCAGCGAAACCCTCAGTCGTCGCCGCGCGCTCCTGTCCTACACGGCCAACAACGCTCACATGGCGTTTGAGGAAAACACGAAAGGCACGCTAACGCCCGGCAAGCTCGCCGATATTGCGGTCCTATCTCGCGACATCCTCACGGTGCCGACCGATGAAATTACGGACACCGAGGTAGTCCACACGATTTTGGGCGGCGAGGTGGTCTACACGAGGGAGTGATTTTCCATCCCGCCCCCGAAACGCCACCACCGCTGGCGAATTCATTTGCTCGCACTGATTGCTCCTTTTTCTTCCTCCCATCCCGACGCCCATGGAAGCGGTTTCTCCAAATTCGGTTCGTCCTGATCAGGTCAAACGGCTCCTCTCAGAGCATATGCTCACGAAGGGCATGATGCCTATGGTGCTAGACATGGAGGCGAGCCAGGGCGTTCGGCTGCACGACAAGAAAAGCGGCCGCTCGCTCATCGACCTGTTTGGCTTTTATGCCTCCAATCCCCTTGGCATGAACCATCCGAAGATGACCGGGGACGAGGGGTTCCTGGAGCGGCTGATGGACGCGGCGCTTAACAAGGTGACCAACTCCGACGTCATGACCGGGCATATGGCGCGGTTTGTGGACACCTTCGACCGAGTAGGGATTCCCGAGTATCTTCCGTACACGTTCTTTATTTCTGGGGGGGCGCTGGCGGTGGAAAATGCGCTCAAGACGGCCTTCGACTGGAAGGTGCGCAAGAACCACGAAAAGGGCTATCGGCGCGAGGTGGGGCATCAGGTGCTGCACCTGGATCAGGCCTTTCACGGCCGCACCGGCTACACCATGTCGCTCACCAACACGGCCGACCCGCGGAAGACGATGTACTTCCCGAAGTTTGACTGGCCACGGATCACCAATCCGAAGGTGCACTTTCCGCTCGATGGCGACGAGGTGGAGCGCGTGGCGGTCGAGGAGCAGAGGGCCCTCACCCAGGCCAAGCGGCACTTCCACGAGCGTGAAGATCAAATCGCCGCGGTCATCCTGGAGCCGATTCAGGGCGAGGGGGGCGACAATCACTTCCGGCCGGCCTTCCTGAAGCGCCTGAAGAATCTGGCCCATGAGAACGATGCCCTGCTGATCTTCGACGAGGTGCAGAGCGGCGTGGGCATCACGGGACACTTCTGGGCGCACCAGGCCCTTGGCGTGAAGCCCGACATCATGGCGTTCGGGAAGAAGTCGCAGGTGTGCGGCATCCTGGCGGGGAAGAAGCTCGATGAAGTGGACGGGCACGTGTTCGAAACCCCAAGCCGTATCAACTCGACCTGGGGCGGCAACATTGTCGACATGGTCCGCTTCGACCGCATTCTCGAAATCATGGAAGATGATCATCTCGTGGAGCATGCGGGCCGGGTGGGGGAGCACCTCCAGCATCGCCTTCACGAGCTGACGGAGCACTTCCCGGCCGTGACCAACGTGCGGGGCGAGGGACTCATGACGGCCTTTACGCTGCCGAGCACCGAGTACCGCGACCACGTGACGCAGCAGACGTACGAGGAGGGGGCCATCATCCTTGGGTGTGGCGAGCGCTCCATCCGTTTCCGAACGCCGCTCACGATTACCGAGGAGGAGGTAGACGAGGGCGTGGCCTGCATCCGCCGGGCGCTGGAGACGGTGGCGGCGGAGCATGGCCCACAAGCCGACGAGACACGGGCCTACGTCCAGTAGGGCACTTCGGGGTCGAGCGTGCCGGGACGAAAGGTCTACTTCGGGGCCCTGAATGGGGGGCCCGACAACGCTATTCTTCGCGCTCACCGGCCGCCATCAGCTCGC
>JGI1684J13235_1000069_pt1 | contig 35492 bp, 23 predicted proteins | sample PonA232FremontCA_2_FD_13235 | JGI IMG/M metagenome (IMG submission 13235) | reverse complement strand
AGCAACGGGTTTTCCATCAATGCCTGCTGTACAGTCTCGGCCAATTCCAATCTGGAATATTGAAGCAATCTTATCGCCTGTTGCAACTGGGGAGTCATTACCAGCTGCTGGCTCAATTTTATATCTTGTTTTAATTGCAGGCTCATAATTTATATTAGTACCTTTTTTTCATTGTTACAATCAGGTAGTTAAATTTTTAATATGAAAAAGTTTTCTCGCCCCGCCCTGCCAAGGCAGGGACGGAGTCTAAATTGCCCATCATTCGTTGTGCCCGCTAGGGCATGGGAGTTAACAGCAGATAAAGAAATTCAAGCCCGCTTAAAGCATTCAAGCAAAAAAATAATTATATCAATAAATTAATTTTTATGCAAAGATTTTGCCACAAAACTGATTGTATTGCAACTATACAATTAGATTGCGAAACAGCTGTTTGTTTTTGCTATACCGTGCTGATGCTATCTTTAACCGGATAATCCGGGATCACAAACTAAATTTCTCTCCCAGGTAAACTTCCCTGGCTTTAGCGTCAGAAACAATATCGTTGGGTGTACCTTCCAATATTATCCTGCCCTCGTAGACGAGATAAACCTTGTCGCAAATATGCATGGTCTCGCGGACATTGTGGTCAGAAATCAAAATGCCTATATCCCTGTTTTTCAGGTCAAAAACAATCTGTTGAATATCATCTACAGCCAAGGGGTCAATGCCGGCAAAAGGCTCATCGAGCAACATAAACCTGGGATTTAGCACCAAGGCCCTGGCGATTTCCAATCTTCGCCTCTCGCCCCCGGAAAGATGATAGGCCTTCTGTTCGGAAAGTTTGCTTATACCCAGCTCATGCATCAATCTTTGCTGGGTTTCTTTTTGTTGCTTCTTGTTCAATCCAGAATATTCCAGGATTATCCTCAAATTGTCCCCAACTGTCAGGTTCTTGAATACCGAACTTTCCTGCGGCAGATAGCTCAAGCCGAAACGGGCCCTGCTATGTAGGGGCCAACTGGTAATATCCGTGTCATCCACCCATATATTTCCCTGCTTGGGAGCAATAATCCCTACCAACATATAAAAAGTAGTGGTTTTCCCGGCCCCGTTTGGACCCAACAAACCAACCACTTCCCCCTGTTCAAGTGAAAGGGTGACATTATTTACAACCAGACGTTTTCCGTAGGATTTTGTAATGTTGTGTGCTTTTAGGCAGGTCATTATTGCCTTGTTTCAGAAGAGTTTGATGAAGGAAATATCAAGGCTTCCACCTGATTTTGTTTTCCACTCACGATTTCACTTTTGTTTTCATCCAGATACAGTCTAACAGTATCTGCCCGGATCCTGTTGGGCCCTTCCTTTAATAGCACATCCTCGGTCAAGACCAAAAGATTTTTCTGGCGCAAATATACCGCTTTAGAACTTTCTGCGGAACGATTTTCCATTCTGATCTGCACATTTTTTTTGGCTACAACCTTATCAAGACTCTGTTGTATATCCATGGATTGCTGATTTACACCCCCGGCACGTCGGGACCCTTCTTTTTTTTCCTGCCCAGTTTTTAATTTGGAATCGGAAACCGCTGCCTGGTTCAAATAAACCACGAGATTTTCACACTTCATCCGGAAATCTTTGGTATCAACAATAACATTATCAACAAAATTTATTTGATTATTCTTGTGCGTGTACACCATTTTCCGGGCTGTAATCCTGGTAGCATTACCTTGGTTCCCTTTTGAAAAAAGAGTGGAATTCCCGGCATTTAAACCTTGGCTCGACACCAAGAAAGCAATAATACAAAAACACAAAAAAAAGAAGGAATTTTGGATTTTGCAAGGGATGTACATTATGTTAATAAATCCTTTTATATTTTAACGCTGCAGGATATGGCTGTAAAAGTTATTTGCAGCCGTTTCAAGTCTGGAGGTGTTTACAGGATGCGACTGCAAAAATACAATTCCCGGGTTTCAGTCAGAGGTTACGTTTTATAACATCTTGATTTTTCTGTCTTCTGACATCTACATCCTGTCCTTCAAGCCTGCAAAACGCCTTTTTGCACACGCGCCTTAGATGCTTTCACCAAGATAGACCTTTACCTCTCCTTGAAAAGAAAGCTCTTGTTTTTCCAGATTCAAACTGGCTTTTTCACTCTTAACCAAGTAGTCCTTTCGACTTAAACGTATACCGCCCCGAAACTCTATCTTTTCATCCTTCCCTAGATAGTGCATACTATCCGCAGTCATTTTGTTCCCGGCATAATTCGCAACTACTCCGTTCCAAAGCCTTATTTCGGATTCTTCCGGATTCGCAGTTCCGATTGGTGCATGCATACTAATCTCATGGGTCGAATTTTTCAAATAAAAATTGAATTTGGGACTATAAACCTTGATCTGCTTCTCCTCCTTGAAATACTTGCTTTTCTTTGCTATAAGTTCCCATTTCTCCCTCCCGGCTTCTCCCTGTACCAATTCAACATCGTCCAGATTAATATAAACCGAGGTATCTATTTCCAGCCCATTGTCCTCCGGAGCCTGGGGAAAATACCAAAAAGCGGCACCCAATGCGGTTAATAAAACTAGTAAAAAAAAAATTATCCGCTTATTCTGCAATGATTCCATTTCTCCCAAAGTTGAGGCATTTTATTTTGAGCCCTGAGAATAAAGTTGACAACTTCTCTTACCGCTCCGCTTCCCCCGGGTGTTTCCGTTAGCAGGGTTGCAAGATCCTTTATTTCCGGTTGAGCATTTGCCACAGCCACAGGCAATCCAACCCTGCTCATGGGGACGGCATCCACCCAATCGTCTCCCACGAAGGCAATATCCTGTAATTGTATGTTGTGCCGGTGAGATATATCGTTTAGTATTTCCTCTTTATCGAATTTCCCTGCATGATATTCCTTTATACCAAGCTCACCTATACGCTGGCGTACTGCCTCGGACTCCAGGCCTGTAAGCACTCCTACTTCCAAATCCGCTGCCTGGGCCAATTTTACACCAAAACCGTCCTGTACATGAAACCTCTTGGTCACATTTCCGTTATTGTCGTAATACAATCCACCGTCAGTGAAAACACCATCTACATCGCACAACAGGATCCGGATATTTTTTGCCGACTCTTCGGGACTCATAAAGCCTTCCTTATATTTATAAGCCCCTTGTACAGTAAGCTAATATCCTGCAGGGGCCAGCTATTTGGACCGTCGCACAGGGCCTTGTCCGGGTCAGGATGTATTTCGGTGAAGATTCCATTGCATCCGGCGGCTACTGCTGACCTGGCCAGTACCGGGACAAAATCTCTCTGTCCGCCTGAACTTCCACCTTGACCTCCGGGGATCTGCACTGAATGGGTGGCGTCGAACACCACCGGAGTGCCAATATTTTGCATCAAGGGCAGCGACCTGAAGTCCACCACCAGGTTGTTGTATCCAAAACAGCTGCCGCGTTCAGTGAATATTATATTATTGTTTCCTGCCTGTTGCAATTTATTGCATACATTTTCCATATCCCAAGGAGCCATAAACTGGCCCTTCTTTACATTTACTATCTTTTGGGTATCTGCGGCAGCCAGGAGTAAATCGGTTTGCCTGGACAAAAAGGCGGGAATCTGCAAAATATCTGAGACTTGGGAAACCAAAGGGGCCTGTTCCGGAAGGTGAATATCCGTGGTCACGGGCAATCCGGTCTTCTCTTTTATCTGTCCCAACCAGTCCAAGCCTTTTTCCAGGCCCGGCCCCCTGTAACTGTGAATGGAACTCCTGTTGGCCTTGTCAAAGGAACTCTTGAACACTATCCTGACTCCCAGTTCCCTGCCCAGGGTAGCCAATTCTTCACCCACTTCCATGCCCAGTTCCAGGCTCTCCAGAACACAGGGGCCTGCGATAAAAAAAAGTTCCTGACTACACTCCTGATACAATTTTTTCACATCCATTAACAACCTACCAATCCTGATTTTTCTCGTGTTTCCTTTAACAGCCCAGGATTGATCAAACATGACATCCGGATTGCGGGGCAACTGTCTAAAATCACCTTCCAGCCCCGGACAAGGAAGCCCTTATAAATTCCCGGAACAAGGGATGGGGTTTCATGGGTGTGGATTTGAATTCCGGGTGGAACTGACACCCCACGAACCAGGGATGGTCTTCGACTTCCACAATCTCCACCAATTCCTTGTCCGGGGAACTGCCGCAGACAATCAGTCCGTTGCTCTCAACATCCTCTAGATAGGAATTATTGAACTCATATCTGTGCCTGTGGCGTTCATCTATCCGATCCTTTCCATAGGCGTTTTTGACTTTGGTCTCCCCCTTCAACTCGCAAGGATAGGCCCCTAGGCGCATTGTTCCGCCCTTGTTTGAATTGGAGTCCCTTTTTTGCACGCACTGGCTGCGAACATCGTACCACTCAGTCATCAAATATATTACCGGATCAGGTGTATCCGGATAAAACTCGCTGGAATGGGACTTGGGCAGTTGAAGAACATTCCTGGCAAATTCAATAACAGCGCATTGCATACCCAGACATATTCCAAAAAACGGGATATTCTTTCTCCTTGCATATCCACAGGCCAGAATCTTGCCTTCCACTCCCCTGAAACCAAAACCTCCTGGAACTAATATACCATCAATATTATTGAACTTTTCTTCCAAATTATCCGGAGTCAATTCTTCGGCATTCACATATTCCAGGTCCACTGCGGCCTGATTAAAGGCTCCTCCGTGTATCAAGGCTTCATGCAAGCTCTTGTATGCCTCTTTCAGATCCACATACTTGCCCACGATCCCTATTCGCGTCCTTTTAGAAGGATTGTTCAGGTTGTAGACCAAATCCTTCCATTCAGTCAAATCCGGATTCTTCGCCCGCAACCTGAGCATAATGGCTACCTTTTGATCCAGGCCTTCGTTGTACAACTCCAGCGGGACTTCGTAAATATTACTGACATCCACTGCTGAAAACACTGCATCGGATTCCACATTGCAGAACAGTGCTATCTTGGATTTTATACTATCATCCAACTCTAGTTCAGAGCGACACAAAATTATATCCGGCTGTATTCCTATACTTCGCAACTCCTTGACACTGTGTTGCGTAGGTTTGGTCTTCACCTCGCCCGCAGCCTTGATATAGGGTACCAGGGTCAAATGCATGTAAAGAACGCTCTCCTTGCCCAAATCGGATCTCAGCTGCCGTATGGCCTCCAAAAAGGGTTGTCCCTCGATATCTCCCACTGTACCCCCTATCTCGATAATGGCCACATCTTCGTTGTTTCTGGCTACTCCCAGGATAGCAGCCTTGATCTCGTCGGTAATATGAGGGATAACCTGCACAGTCCCTCCCAGATAATCACCCCTGCGTTCCTTGTTGATCACGGTGTTGTAAATACTGCCCGAGGTATAATTATTGTTCTGGGCCATGAAGGTATCCAAATAGCGCTCGTAATGTCCCAGATCCAAGTCAGTCTCCGCACCGTCCTCTGTTACATAGACCTCGCCGTGTTGAAAAGGATTCATGGTTCCTGGATCTACATTAATATAGGGGTCCAGTTTCTGAATAGTGACCTTCAAGCCCCTGGACTTGAGCAATGCACCTACTGATGCCGCGGCAAGCCCTTTTCCGAGTGACGACAACACTCCTCCGGTTACAAAAATGAATTTGGTATGCATAGTGCCTATCTGTTACTGTTTGGGAATTACTTTGATCTATTACTCCTAACTACCCCGAACCACTCAATTAATTCAAATTTTTATATTCCAAGATATCTTTATTTTATCTAAAAGTCCATATTAAATTAAAATATTTGTCGTGAAAATACAATTACACAATTGTTAACCAACTCCCCCCTCAATACAAATTTTCATGATTTGGGGGAGCTCGGAAAATTTAGGGTCAATCCGGCAAAAAAATAGGCTGCCAGTTGACGGCAGCCGATTCTATCTTTATGTTTAGTCAGTCTTTTAAAGATTTCTGCCAAGAGCACAATACGATGTCAAGATTTATGGAGACATAAAATGAGTAAAGTCCATGCATTGATTATTTCCGGATACGGCACCAATTGCGAAAGAGAGACAGCTTATGCTGCATCCAGGGCTGGGGCTGACCATACACGGATTTTGCATTTCTCCAAATTAAAACAGGAAAAAATAAATTTTTCGGATTTCAATTTCCTCATATTTCCGGGAGGATTTCTGGACGGCGATCAACTGGGGGCTGCTCAGGCGGCTGCAAACAGATACCTCTATACCAGGAACTCAAACGGAGACTCCCTTGCTGCTTGCATTAATCAATTTCGCGCCAGGGGAGGTCTCATTCTGGGGATATGCAACGGTTTCCAACTATTGGCCAAACTGGGGCTGTTGCCTGCAACTGACAATCAATATCTCACCAGACAGGCCAGCCTGACCCATAACGATTCTGCCAGATTCGAGGACCGTTGGGTGAATTTGAGGTGCAATCCGGACTCACCCTGCATATTCACTCGCAATCTGGACCATTTGTATCTCCCGGTGCGGCACGGGGAAGGTAAAACTGCCTTTCTGGACTCGAAACTTTCGGAAAAAGTACACCAGAACAATCACATAGCGATCCAGTATACCAACAAGCAGGGGGAAACCACTCAGCTGTATCCGGACAATCCCAACGGATCTCCGCAAGGAATAGCCGGATTAACTGACCCCACCGGTCAGATCTTCGGACTGATGCCCCATCCGGAAGCCTTCAATCACAATACCAATTATCCGATGTGGACCAGGGATAATCCCGGTATATTAGGAACTGCCATTTTTGAAAACGCCGTATCCTACTTGCGCACAATGTAATAAAGCAGAGTGCAAAACAGATCCCTTGACTTTATGAGCAATAATTTTTATAAGAACTCTGAAGAAATATGGTCCACATTGATGGAACAGGCCCTGGAAGAAGCAGAACTGGCATATAAAAAAGACGAAGTACCTGTAGGGGCAATAATCATAGATCCACAGGGAGATATACTTGCCAGGGCACATAACAGCCCACTAAAACTGAATGATCCTACTGCACACTCGGAAATCCTGGCCCTTAGAAAGGCAGGAGATATAAAACAAAATTACAGGTTCCCGGGCTGTATAATGATAACCACACTGGAGCCTTGCATAATGTGTATGGGTGCATTGGTGCAGGCCCGAATCGATGGATTGGTTTTCGGTAGCCGGGACCACAAGAGCGGAGCCGCTTTTTCCAGAATAGATTTCTTCAGGGATTTCCCTTGGCTAAATCATCAATTCTGGATAAAATCCGAAATACTGGATGAAAAATCCAGATCGCTTTTGCAGAGTTTCTTTTCCCAAAAGAGAAAAACATAACGGAGAGGTACCGAAGTCAGGTCACAACGGGCCCGACTCGAAATCGGGTAGGCGGCAGTCCCGCCACGTGGGTTCGAATCCCACCCTCTCCGCCAAATAAAACCTAAAATTCCGGGAAGTTATAAAGCAACCCCAACAATTTCCTAACCAAATCCTAACCTAAATGACAATAGCAAATCATCAAAACATTGAATTTATCACTTCAGAAAATAAGGAGCCTTGGTTAACTTTCAAATGCAGTTTTTGCGAAAGTAAGGTAACAGGAATAGTAGTTGCAAGATTTATCAATGAAGAAGGACTGTCAAGACAATCAACAATTGCCAATTATATCAAATGGATATTATGTCCAAATTGCAAACGAGGTTCTGTTTACAATTCTGAAATTGGTATATCCCCAGGATCAGCTTTCGGTCCAAATATTGAAGGGCTACCCAAAGACATAGAAAATGCATACAATGAAGCTAGGAATTGCATGCAAGTCAGTGCCTTTACTGCGGCTGAACTTATTTGCAGAAAAATCATAATGCATATAGCTGTTGAAAAGGGGGACAAACAAGGTAAGTCCTTCCAAAGCTATCTAGATTACCTTCAAAATAAAGGTTATATAGCTACAACAATGAAAGATTGGGTGGATTTGATTAGACAACATGGCAACAAATCAACCCATAAACTTGATAGTCCAGATCAGGAGAGAGCTGAAAGCACAGTTATATTTACTGCTCAACTTCTAAAATCAATATACGAAATGTCTCAACTGGCTCAAAAATATACTCCAAGTTTTTAAAACAAAAATTTTTTAATATTTTATTTTAATATTTTGTCCTGTATGTACAAAATTAGTTAAATTAGTCCATGCATTACGTAATCTATAATCAGAATCAGTTTTACTTTTTTCTTGTATTTTGTTTGCATAATCAATAGCTACATCTTTAGCAGACTCAAAACCTTCAAATTTATTTATAATTTGAGTATGACCTTCTGATAAAGTTACAATAGGATAAGTATCAAGGTTTTTTAAAGTATAATCGAGTCTATTTAGCTTATCTATTGCTTGATTTAGATAAGAATAAGCAGATTCCTTGCTTGTACATTGATCAGCTATGATTAATTCTTGTTGTGCTAAAGCATGCTCTATATGAGGTTGCTGATATGCTATATAAGCGATGCTGATCTTTTCATAAGCATCTTGTTGAAAACCAAAGTCTCTTAAAGAAAGACCATATTGTAACCAAAATAATCCATCGTTTTCAAAATGTTTCTCAAAACTTTCGTATATTTTGAATATATATGGTAAATCTTTATTAAAAATATTTTTTAAAAATTCATGATTAAAAAGTTTCTTAAATAAAAGACCTTCGTTATTAGAGACATTTATAATTATTGGAGATTGATAAACAGTATATGATTTTAAAAGAGCTAAAAGTGAATTGAATAAATCATCTTTGCTTATCACTTTTTCAATTAAATGATTAATATAAACTGAATGTCTAGCAAATAACATATTATTACTATAAAATATAATACCGGATAATCTATTCACATATGTTTCAATATCAGGAGAAAAATTTAAATTATTAAGACCACGTTGTACTAACGAATCTCTAATATTTATTTTATGCATAGTTGCTAAGCCAACTAAAATTAAAAAAAATCTATCCTCTTCATTATTAATATTATTGTATTCATTTTCAATTATTTGTTCATACCCTATTCCAGATGTGGCTTCAAATAATCCAATTAATAGTTGTCGTTTAGATTTTTCTAAAAGTTCTGAAATTTGTTTTTGATACGTTAATTTACTGAGTCGAGTCCAAGGACCGTATTCTTTAAGTTTAGTAAGTATGGCTTTCGCATCCTCTTCATTAATTTGTGATAATTGAATAATAGATGCACAATAATCATATAAATATTTTGTTGTTCTTTCTACCCATATATTTTGACTTTCTGAACCAATAATTATCCCTTTATTAATAATACATTCCTCTAATAAATTTCTTAAATCACTTGAAATTAAATCTAATTTATCATAAAAAACAACATAATTATTTTCATGAATTTCTTCCATTTCAACAATTATATCATAAAAACTTCTTGGTGGATTATTAATAAAATATGAAGCTATATTTTTTTCATCATTTACTCTTAAGGCAGTTTGCATTAATGCTGTTGTTTTTCCAGAACCAGCTGGCCCATAAATTACTATTAATTTATCATTATTATCAATCGCTTTAAAGGCGCGTTTGTATATTTCCTTCGTAAAATGTAACTCTGCAGGAATTTGCTCAATTATATCATTAAATCTTGGTTTAAATCCTTTATAAAAATTTCGGATTGATTGATTTTCTTTTGTTTCTTGACTTAAATTTTTATATTTTCTTTCTATAGGTGTTAAATTTTCCATTAAACTTATAAATCTTTGTCTTCCTTTGCTTTGGTAAATTTCAGTATATTTTTTAAATGCTGGATAATTTTTGGAAAATAATTCATCTTTTTCTATTGGTTCAGGTATAGTTTCTGTTAACCAGTTGACAAAATCAGAAAGAGAAGCAGATATGTGTTCTATATTATGTTCATTTAAAAGACTATCTTTTTCAATATCTGTTGCTTCAGGAGTTAACACATAACTTCTTTGTTCAATACTACTTGTTAACATTTTATACCTTTCAATTTGATGATAAAATAACGGTTCATTTAATTTTGTTCCTATAAATAAAAAATTATATTTAAAGTAATCATTAGCTAATTCTTTATACCAATGTGGTGTTTTTACTGTTGATTCAGCATATTCTTTAGTTGAGAATATTAATCCATCTTCTAATTTATCAATACTACCATTAAGTTTTATATATTCTAGTTTGTCATAGGTTATATCTTTTTCGACTACATTATCATTTTTATTTTTTTTATTTATTTTTTGAGGTGAATGGCTAAATAATGCATTATCGAAAGCATCGTCAATATTAATTGTGTAAATCCTTGGCCATATATATTTAGCAAGTATTCTATAATTTTTTGATGGTTTAGTATACTTAAATTTCTCTTCGAGTATTGGATTTAATCTTTCACCTAACTTTGTTTTCACGGCACTATAAACTCTTTGTAAACTTTCTTTATTATGATCATATCCTGCTTGTTTAGCCAAAAAAGAAGCTAATTCGTCTCCATCTAGCAAGTTCTTTCCATATTGATCTTTTGATTCTTTAGAGGCTCCTGAGCCCAAAAATAAAATAAGGTTACCATTTTCTAATTCTTTTTTTATATGTTCATTCATACTCACTCCTTATCAAATCACGATTTAATTTATTATAATTTATTTTAGTCTCTTTACCGCAGCGTGTGGAATTTAACGTCTGAATATTGGGGAATTATTCAAAAGCTAAATAATCATATAGTAGTGTCATCAAAAATCCATTTACTGCGTGAAAGAGCCTTATTTTAGAAATGTACACTAATTTATATTTCTAAACGATAACAAGTTATTATTCCTGATTTTTTTGTTTAGGTTTAGGTGGTTGGAATAGCTCTTCTATTCCTGCAGTAGAAAATAGATTAAGTTGCGGAATTTACAAGCAACATACATGCCAGTAGTCCTTTCCCACCAACAGTTCACAAATATAGCAGCCTAGAACAGATATTCTTAGCTTTCTAAACTTCGATTTCCTTCTGTTTATTTAGAATATATGAAAATATATTATATCTACTTAAATAAAAATCCCACCAAATGTCAATAACTGATACTAACAGTTAAAAACAAACCTTTGGAAAAATGTACCATGCAATACAGCAGTTATGCCTTAGATATTATTACCTGTTTAATAGACCAGGAGCAACAAAATGGGGCTGTGCGCTTCACATTTTAATTTTATAGGCTCATCCCGACAAGGGGTCGGATTGACGATAATATTTTTGACTGTGTGGAAAATGTGAAGGGCTTAAATGGACAGGGAGGTAAGCAATTTCTCTTACAGCACCACTTGGATTAACAAGTAGCCTTTACATACTGTCACCTCTCGATCTTTATCTTCCCCTGTGCTATAAGTTTATATACCGAGGAAGTATAGTGGATCGAAGATTTGCCAGGGAGTAGCCATATTAACCTCCAATATCAAACTGAAATTTAGAAAGATATTAGCTGTTTCTCGCGCAAGCAAGGGGCATTTCCTTTATGCTATTGACTTCTGATTTAAATGCGGCTCATGAATTAACGAAGTGGGAAAGCTAGACTATAAAATTTTGATAGTGGATAGCCTGAGCTATGTTTAGGTAAAGGCAACCTTGCTTTTATTGGTTCAATAGAAAAATTTCCTTGAAACAAGGTCTGTCTAATGGGAGCAACAAGGGTTATATATCAGACAGCTAAACATATCATTATCAGCCACCTTAACTAACTGAAGAGATTTACTTCCTTTTAATACTTTCATACTTTTGGAATGGAATATCCCTTCCGCAGTAACTTCCCTTCTATGGATCACGTAGACTTGGAAGTTTTTGACTTAATGTTTTCCGTTTATCTTTGCTCCTGATTTGCTTTAAAATAAGAAGATGGCTTTTCAATTTTTTCAATCAGAAGGAGCTTGGTCCCTCTTGGCAAATGGGCTTCCACTTTATCGCCTTCTTCCCCATCTAACAAAGCCTGGGCAATCGGAACACGGACATTTAAAATCCCCGAATTTGGATCACTCTGTGAGCTACTAATTAAAGCTTGATGGCGAATAGACTCCCCATTTTCAGAAAACTCCAGATAAGTTACCCGGTCCTCTGGCTCTACATAGGGCCATTCCCCCTGCGGCAAGCTGCTCGTCCGAACACTTTCCTCCCCCGAAACCTCGGACGAACTTTCCAAATCTGGGCTATCGTCAACGGCAAACGTCTGAGAATCCACTCCCCCTAGGGAGGCTTGGGAAAATTTTGTTTGGGTTGACTCGACAGACACTGTGCTGGGAGTATCACTAGCAAAGTTTGGCTCCACCTCGACCACTTCCGAGTCCGTTTCTGAATTATCCGCCAGTTCCTTGCTTGAGAGGACCCACTGTTCACTAATGCTCTTGGGGGCCGCATCCCCGCAACCGCGGCTTGGTTCAATACCTAGCTCCCTAAGCCGGCTGAACAAGTCTTCAAGCATCTCTTGCTTATGGGCTCGGTAGGTGGAGGCGAAGCATCGCCAGAAGGTCCAGCCCACTCGCTCAAGCACCCTTTGGCGTTGGACATCTTTCATCCACTGCTCGGGAGGATGATACTTGTCGCCGTCCAATTCGATGGCTAGCCGTTGATCATTGTCTCCCTCTACCACCAGATCGATGCGATGCCGTCCAGCTGGAAACTGAGATGTAACCCGGTATCCCGACGCGATCAGATCGTCGAAGAGCTCCCGCTCCATCGGGGAATCGAACCGTTCCGCAAGATCTCCGTCGTGGGTTGATGACTCCAGCCCTGGATTCTTGACGTAATCGATGAGGCGTGCGCGCAGATCATCATTTTGCAGCTTGTTGCGGGAAATACTGCGGAAGAGATATAGACGGTCTCGGGCCCGGCTAACCGCCACGTTATATCGCTGTTCGGTATCCGGGTCACGCATTGCCCTGGCGCGCTGGTCGTCGTGAACCATCGAGAGTATTACAATATCGGCTTCGCTTCCCTGGAAATGACGGGCATCTCCGCACCGGATCTGTCCTTTCGCCAGGAGGTCCTCCCCCAGCTCTTGAGCCAGTCGGTTATGAATCCAATGAGTCTGCTCATGACCAACTAGAGAAATCACTCCGATGGTTCGGTGCTTCAGACGGGGGTCCGCTTGCAGGCGCTGAATTTCAGAGATGATGGCGTCCGCCTCGGGTGGATTGATGTCCCGCTGACGATAGCCATCGGTGATATAGACATCCACCAACGGTGGGTCGATGCGATCCGAAGGTTTGGGTACCCGTAGGGGGATCATCTTACCGTGGTAAGCAAGGCGATTGGAGAATTCGATGATCGGTAGGACACAACGAAAGTGTTCTCGCAGTACAATGGGGCTTTTTGGGAAAAAGACTTTTGCCATGTCGTAGAGAGATCGTTCGGGAGTGAAAGATCCTCCATTGGGAAGCTCGCCTAGGTGACGTGTCAGTAGGTGGTTAATGTTCGTTTCCTTAAGCATCGTTGGGGCGGGGCTAACTTGTTTGTCGTCACCGACCACCAATACCTGCTTGCCCCGCAGTAAGGAAGGAATGGACCAGACATTACTCTGCGATGCCTCGTCCACAATGACCAAGTCAAAGTTTCCGATCTCTGAGGGAAGCGCTTCCGATACCCGAGCGTGGGGCATGATCCAGCACGGAACCGCTTGATAAGCTCGCTGAAGCGCCTTGCGAGCCTCCTGCCGGTAGCGGGGCGCACGCTTGCCAGTTCCTTTGCCGATTCGCTTGATGTTATCCAAATATTGCTCAAGGGCAGCCCTGACAGAAGAGCTGAGGTTTTGTTTGAGTGCACGCTTGACCCTTTGCTCGGTAATTTCCGCGTAAAGGTCCCGAAGCCTGGCCTCACCCTGATGGCGTTGTTGAGTGATGTTCCGAAGCCGGTCTCGAGTATCGATGGAACGCAGATAAACGTTGGCCCGGGACCACTCCCAGCTTTCCTGCCAGTTTCCCGGTAGCCATGGGTCCGTCTTCCCAGTAACTATCTCATTTCGTAGCTTGCGTGCCCACTCGTGGGCGCCCTGCTCAGCGATTTGCTGGGTGATTGATTTGACTTCGGCTAACTTAGGCTGCTGATCCTGAAGATGGCGGACTTCGCCAACCAGTCGCTCCCACTGGGACTCAAGGTTGGCACGTGAGCGATCGGGGTCGCCGACCTGGTTGTTCAGAAGGTCAACCAGTTGGTCCGCTACCGGCCCTGAAGTTCCCTGCAGGCGTTTTCGATGATCACGAAGGGCGTCTTGACTCCATTCCAACCGCCCGCGCTGAAGGTGGCGATTTAGGATGTCCAAAGCCTCGTCCACCCGTTGGTTATCGCCCACTAGTTCATTGGTAGGAAAGCCGCGGGGGACAATCTCGGCTAATCGGGAAGGAATTTCTCCATCCAGCTTCAATCCCAGCTCTCGAATGGCCTCGCAAGTGTTGGCAAACCGGGGTAACTCCCGTACCAACTGAGAGCTTCCAACCGTGACCTCCGGGCCCTCAAGGTCCCCGATCAACGTGTTCCAATGTTGTCCTAGGCTCTGAGCCCGAGAAAGTAGGTCCATATAAGCCAGGACGAGGCACCAGTCAGGACCGGAACTGGGGACATCCTGGTCAACCAGGATTTCGGCCAAAGCTTTCTTCAGAGCCCGTGGACGGAGTGGATTCCAGGGCAAAGCCCCCTTATTACAGGCCTTGTTCACCGTCTCTCGGAGACCTTCTATCCGCTGCCATTCGTCGGGGATATCAATCCAGTGCTGGAGCAGGTCCTTGCGCTCTTCCCGGAGTGCAATCAGCTTATTAAGCAGGGTGTCGAAGGCCCCGACTGGGAAATCGTTGGGCTGACCTTCGTGGTATTGTCGGTAAGCCTCTCGGAGGGCGTGTTTCCAGTTGGTGTCCACCTCCGACTGAATTTCCCGGAAATGCTGCAATCGATCCCGAAGGGTTTGGGCCTTTTCCCGTGTTTCTGGGCGGGTGTCGATGAGCGGAGGAAGGTCCCCGGCCTCCTGCTGGATTCGAATATTCTCGGCGTTCATCAGATCCTCGTGGATCTGTCCGACCTCTTGGGCTTCCGGCAATTCCATGGGATCGGGAAGGGTATGGTCCAGGTAGACGAGATCCTTACCTAACTCTAGGCGTAATTCGCGTAGATGATCAACGGACTCATTTAGCAGGTTCGGATCACTGTCCGTGGGAACGGCGTCGAGAAACCAGTCATGGGCCGATTGCTGTCTAATAACCTTCTCGGCAAGGTCTAGAGGGTTCAAGTCCTCGCCGAAAAAGTGAACTTCCTGAATTTGATCGCGAGCCACTGTTTCCAACTCGTGATTGAGTTGGGATAGGTTGCGGTGCTGGTTGTCGATCTGCTGCTCCAGGACTTGGATCCGTTCGGTCAGTTCCCCGACGTCGAACTGGCTCACATCGCTTGCCAGAGTACGGACGGCTCCCTCCAGCTCCTTTAGCCCCTCCCGGTCGCTAGCGGAAAGGTTGATGGCGAATGGGCGGACCGTTTGTGGGAGGTGGTCCTGGATTACCCGGAGGGCGGGATCTCGGTCCGAGGTAATTAGAACCCGCCGGCCGGTGGCAAGGTAATGGCAGATGATGTTGGAAATTGTGTGCGTCTTGCCAGTACCGGGCGGTCCCTGGACCACAACCCCTTCCGCCCGATCTAGGCCCTGGATGATGGCTACCTGCTCATCATTGTAGGAAAGAGGGAAGTAGAGTTCCCGCGCCTCGGCAACGTCCTGGTCTTGGCCTGGGGCACTGGTCGTGGACAGACCCCGATATGGTTGGATCTTTCCAGCAGGAATCTCTTCCGGTACCTCAACCAAGGCTCGAGCAACGGGTCCAGGATCGAGCGTGGGGTCATCCTCCGACTGGCTTAGACGTTTGCGGAAACGTTTGATGTCCTGGGTGAACACTGAACTCGATCGGCGACGAATGAACAAAACCCAATCGTCGCAGATCTGAAGCTTGTCTATCGGTTGAGGAACCTTGCTCCAGGGCCGAATCGAGCCTTCGACTGTCGTCTCATCCGATTCAACGGCTTCACTATTGTCCGGTAAATAACTCCCCTGGTCGGAGAAACGCCCTGCGGCCTTCCGAAGCCAATTAACGAATGTGTCTTCCTCAAAGGGATTGATCTCGTAGCGATGCTCGTCGAGATAGATCTGGGCCTCCTCCTCGAACTCGGCAACACCTGGGCATTCCAGTTCACGAAATGGATCGATCTCGATCTCGGGTGCTCTGTCTCGGGGTCTGAGGCGGAGTGCTTGGGTAGTGTCCTCTCGCTCTATCTCAACGGCCTTAGTGATCAGGGGGTACCGTAAAGTACGCTGGTTCGAATTACTCCAGGTGGCAACACCGATACCGACCACAAGTTCAAGGGGTGAATCGGAGCTGGTCTCTTCGATGTCGTGTGCCTGTTGGAACAATCTCCGATACAAGTTGATAATACGCCACCTCTTTTGCTCCACTTGTGCCCACCGTTGCCATTGCTCCTGATAGGTCTTAACTGTTTTCTGCAGTCGGGAGTGATTCGAAAGCAGAAAGGTTTTGGCTTCTTCCGATTCCTGGTTCACATCGTTTAGATCAAGAAGATCTTTTTGCTCGTCAGTAAAATCGCCCAGGAACTGGGAAATACTTTCTTGAATGACTGGTTCTTGGTGGGGATTATGACTGGGCTTAATCCAAGGCTCAAGGACATGGGGAAGTTGGGGTGGGCCGATGGGATCCAAACGAGGGACTTCCAACCAAATAGACTGGCCTTCCTCGTCCTCGGTATGGAAAAGCAGGCCCTTATGGGATTCGGGGAGTTCGGAGTTGTCGAGCTCGAACAGAGAAGAGCCGTAGTGATAGAACGACGAATGATCGGTTTGAACATCCCAGTAAATCTTGCGGGTGTGATTGTGTAAATCGTCCAGATAATCGAAAACCCGGTGTAGACGTTTAAAAGTTTGGTCTTGCAATTCCATTTTAGGCTTATTGATTTTAGTCCTCTGTTAATTATATTTTTTTTAAAAAATTATTCCATTTCTCGCATTTATTCTTATGACAGTATCGCTAGCCAAACCAAGCTAGACCTTCAGCTACCAATTTTTTATTTAAGCAAACCCCATCATGATAGACCATGGCAATAGGTCTCCCATAAGGACCTTCCCCGATTTCTTCGATTTTAACCGTTTCTCTATTAATCATTGTTTTTGTTAGTTGAGTTGCTTTCCTTCCATAGAATTGGTCGCTTTCAGGGCAATCTACACCATAGAATCTGATGCTAATCTCTTTGCCATGCCTGGAAATATCAAATGTGTCCCCATCCTCAATATACTTAACTTCTCCGGTCCATGCGAACAGCAAGGAGGGAGTTAACAAAATCAACATTGCCACTATAGCTACAAAGAATTTTTGCTTGTTAGTTATAAACATTACAAGCCTCCAGGGTTATAATGTTATAAATTAAATTATTCATCTTCCTTCTCCCGGATCATCTGGTGAACTAACTTCGATTCTTCAATAAATTCTTCCTTGGTTATTATGCCTTTTTTTTGATCAGCAGGCGCAGGACGGCTTCGTTCTGGACCATGTTGGAATAGGACATGATATTATCTCCAATTTAATATTGAAATTGGGTACAAACTAACAACAATTTTGCATATTTAGCAAGGGTAAATGTCACTTTGTAAAAATTTTTGACAAAAAGGCGCAGTAGTTATGAAGTGATATCGGTTGAGATAGGTAAAATAATTGTATGGCAAGGGTTGAGCAGTATTGGATTCAATTTAGGCAATTGTCTTTTGGTGGTAGATCCGGTGGTATTTTGCAATATCAAACCGATCAATTTCAATGAATTCAAATAGTTAATTTAATTTTGCGATGGACACCCTCCGCCAAATAAAACCTAAAATTCCAGAAAGTTACAAAAAGACCTCAAAGTTTTTCTACCCTTTTAAAAAGGCCATGACCACCCGGATCTGAATCCAATATCAACCCCAGCCCCATGTCTGAAAGCGTAACTCAACTTTCCCTGATTCTATGTTTTTTTTCGAGTCAATCTTCTAATAGCATTTCTGATTAACTTAATCACAACGAAAGGGTCCTGATGAATGTTGGACTGCTGTGGTTGAATCTCTTTGCGAGTATCTCCCATCCTGCTCAGTACTTCCTGCGCAGTATATAGCAGAAAGTCCTTCGCAGGATACGGGTTCGGAAATTACCCTCCAGGTTGATTGCCTTGCACCAGCTCTTGACCAGCATATTGGCATTACTAACTGGCAGTTGAGGTTGCTGTATCTTCGAACGATCAATTCTATGCTGGAAAACGCAAAGATTTACTTCAGTGATGAAGAAAACCTGATGATTTCCAGCGGGCTGTATCCGCCTTATATCAAAGAACATCAGTCCATGCACAGGGAGTTCTTTGAAGAGGCTCGATCATTGGCAGAAACTGAAAATTATATTTCCCAGCAGCAAGCCAAGAAGGTAATGAATTACCTTGTGGATTGGTTGGCTTATCACATTCTGGGTTTAGACCACGGCATGGCTAGACAGATTGACGCTGTACAGAATGGCCAGAGCCCGGAGGAGGCTTATAAAGATGAAGTCAATGATCCCCAAAAGGGGACTGAACCGTTTCTTACAGCCCTGAAGGGCCTGTTTCAGGAAGTGACCCAGCGCAACAGGGAATTGCGAGATCTTAACCAAACCCTGGAACAACAAGTGTCAGGAGGTATGAAAACATTTACTACACTCCAGAGCAATTTCTTTCCAGCACCTCCATCAATTCATCCTTCTCCACCGGCTTGGCAATATAGTCGTCCATGCCTGCCTCCAGAAACTTTTCCCTGTCTCCGATCATGGTATAAGCAGTCAGTGCAATTATAGGAATGGAATTACTTTTGTTTTCACAGTTGCGAATCTGCTTGCTTGCCTCAAGGCCGTCCATAACCGGCATTTGAACATCCATGAGGATACAATCAAACCCGTTTTCCTGAAACTCTCTCAAGGCTTTCTTTCCGTTCTCAACCACTGTTACACTGAATCCATTTTTCTCCAATAAACGGGCAAGATGAAATTGTGTGGTTTCGTCGTCGTCCACCAGGAGTATGCATCGATCTTTTGCCCTCAACACCTGCTCTTCTGGGTGAAACTCTGTTGGCATTTGATGTAATCGTGGGACCCGGAATGGAAGCCTGACATATATACAAGTTCCTTCGGATTCTTGACTGGTTATACTGGCATTCCCGTGCATGAGATGCACCAGGCGTTTGACAAGGGGAAGCCCCAGACCGGCACCCTCATATTCTCTGGTATATGGAGAACTGGAATCGTTGGCCTGGGTGAAGGAATCAAAAACCTGATCGAGCTTATCCTCGGGAATACCCATTCCAGTATCTTGCACACAAAACAGCAGGTTGCAATTATCAGGCCTTGTTGCAGACAGAAAAGAGGCATAAATATAAACTTGGCCATTATAGGTATATTTGCAGGCATTGCCAACTATATTGAACAAAATCTGGGTCAGGCGGGTGCCATCTCCAATCAAGGTTTGCGGGATATTTTTATCCAGATCGATATGCAGGGTGTTTTGATTTTTCTCTACAGTTTGTTTGAAAATATCCTGTATAGTCTGAAAAATATCAGACAAATTGATCTCCTCTTCCCGGATTTCCATTTTTTCCGCTTCTATCCTGGAGAGGTCCAGGATGTCGTTCAAAAGCCTGTTTAATCTTTGCGTAGATTTCAATGCCTTGTTCAAATACTCATCTTGTTCAGCATCCGGATTGCTCATCTGCAACAACTGCAGCATCCCCATAATACCGTTTATCGGGGTCCTTATCTCGTGGCTCATATTGGCCAAAAATTCGGATTTGGACCTATCGGATGCTTCTGCCTGCTCCTTGGCAGACCGCAATTCATCTTCAGCCAGTTTGCGATCTGTAACATCCCAGACAGTGGATACCACCAGTTTTTCATCTGGAAGCGGAATATTCTGGGCGGTAACATAAAAGGTATCCTTTCCGGGTCGAACAACAGGCACATCCTCCCAGTACATCCTCTCGGGGTCGCCACTGGCACAATCCTCAAGCACCCTTTGTTTTATCTTTTCCCTGAATTCAGGGTCTTGATACACAGCTTCCCAGAAATCTTTTACAGCCAGATCTTCTCTGGTAGTTCTGTAAAACTTAACAAAATTATCGTTCATATAAGTAAATTTGACTTCTGGATCCACTGAATTGATGGCTACTCCTACAGGAAGGTTGTCCAAAGTTGACTTGATGAATGATTCTTGTTCCTGTAGCATCTCCTCAGCCCGCTTCCTTTCTGTGATATCAATTGCAGAGGCTATGCTTTGATTGCTTCCAGGGATCATGCCCACAGCCAGCAAGACATTCAACTCTTCGGCGTAGCGATTGATGAAGCGAAACTCGTATTGGCGTAGTGCTGCATCTGGGTCCTTACGCCGCAGATAATGGTTTTCCTTCATCCAGGCCACATCATCGGGATGGACAAATTCGGTCCAGGATTTTTTGCCCTCGATCTCTTCCCTGGAATATCCGGACATGATCTCTAAGTTGGAGTTCGCATATCTAATCGTGGTATCCTTTTCAATAATAAACATTGCAGTGCCTGAAGTTTCGAATATGGCACGGTAGTAGTTCTCTGATTGGCGCAGGGATTCTTCGGCTTGCTTTCGTTCGGTGATTTCTTCGTGGCCTACTACCACGCGTCTAGGTGGGGATTCTGAAAAGGGGGTGACTCGGCCTATGAACCATCGAAACTCCTTCTGTGAATGGCATGGATATTCCAGACTAAAGGAATCCCTTGCACCGGAAATAACCATACGAATACCCTGGGCAAAAGCCTCGGCCTCTTCTGCATCTTCACCTATAGCTTTGTCGCATATAGAAAGATAATTGACGTCTTCTGAAACATGATCCGCGGGAATGTCATTCTCTTCGGCAAAATCTTTCCAGGTCTGATTTACCTGAATTATGTTACCCAGTTCATCCAAGACAGCAATATGATAAGATAGGCTATTCAATGTGGAATCCAAAAACAGATTGAGATCGTGCACCTTTTCCTCATCCATTTTTTGCTGCACTATCTCCCAGGTTACATCTGCGAAAAAAGACACTATTTCCAGGTCCTTTTCTGTATAATCAGAGGGTTTATTCCCAACTCCCAGGACAGCCATGATCCTGTTTCCACGCATCACCGGGACAACGAGTTCACGCGTAACCTCTGGATGTCCTTCTGGCAGTCCTTTCCGGTAGGGCAGTGAAGCATAGTCGTTGTGGATGAGAGGCCGTTTTTCCCGCACACAATCCACCCAAGCCCCTGCCTGATCAATGGAGTAGTGCATCCCCTTGGCCCCAACGCTACAACATTCCCGTAGTGTTTGCGTAGACCACTGCTGCAGGGTCAAGGTTTTTTGATCCGCGTGTACAAGGTGATAAAACCCTATAGGACTATGCACAAACTTTCCCACTTCATCCAACATCTTGGTCAAGAGCTCATCCCCGGTATGGGAAGTGGCATATTCCACCATTTCCAAGCGCTTTTCCGTCAATTGGCTGGAAATATATTCCTCTGTCACATTGCGAAAAACCAGGACCACCCCTGTTATTTCACCCTGATCATCTCGAATCGGGGAAGCTGAATCCGCGATTTGATACTCTTCCCTATCTTTGGCAATCAAGACAGTATGATTGGCCAGGCCTTGAATATTACCGCTCAACAAAACTTTTTCCACCGGATTCTCACATCTTTGCCTAGTTTCTGCCTGCACAATTGTAAACACCTCGGTCAAGCTCTTGCCTAGTGCTTCCTGCAGGCTCCATGCGGTCAATTCTTCTGCCACAGGGTTCATTCTGACAATGCAGCCACTTACATCAGTAGTGATTACAGCATCCCCTATGGAATACAGGGTTTGACTCAAGTTTTTTTCACTGCTGCGCAGGGCTTCTTCAGCCTGTTTGCGCTCTGTGATGTCCTCTGCTGAGCAGACAGCATATTCCACTGTACCGTCGGTTCTCAATTTAGGAATCTTCAGGATGGAAAGAAGTCTCCACTCCCCGGATACATGTTGCAGCCATTCCTCGGTAGGCACGGGCTTTCCCGTACTAAAGACCTCGACATTGCCCTGACGGCAAATCTCCGCTACATCTTCGAAAAAAATATCGAACAGATCCTTGAAGGCCATATCTTGCGGTGTTAAACCCTGAAATTGTGCATGAGCCTTGTTTACTGCACCGTAAGTACGCTCGTCTGTCAGATACCAGATCTGGGTCTGGATATTATCCAGCAGTATCTGTTGTTGTTCTATTGCCCGGTCTCGTTCTTGTTCTGCAAGTTTGCTTTCGGTAATATCCTGGGTCAACTCCACTACTCCTTCCAGAGTCCCATCCCTTGAGTGCACGGGATAACTTTTGATATGCCAGAACCTGCCATCTGGAGACTTTACTTCATTTTCCCGGGGCTCTCCGGTCTGTATGGTCACTTGAACAGGGCAATTCTCACAGGGAGTCTGTCGACCATGCCAGACCTGGTAGCAATACCTGCCTACCAGGTTTGCCGGATCCTCGTTTACCGATTCCCCTGCCTTTTTATTGGCCCATTGGATTCGGAGATTTAGATCCAGAGTGTTCATTAACTCAGTAACTGCATCGTAAAAAGAGATTTCCATGTGTTCTGGGTTTAATTTACACGATTTTGAATTCATAAAGGAGTCCTTCTTACTAGAAGCTTAGATTTTGCAATCTGAAACAAAAATATATTTAACAAAATTTATAGATTATACAACCCGGAGTTTTGGGCAAGATAAAACCAATTAAAACTGGCTAAAAATTCTAAATATACTTTTCACCCTATATGCTTAGTAACTAAAGTGTTCGAAGTTGTATATTCCTGTGACCTCGGACAAATTTGCCAAAAGTTCTCAAGTCAAAACAATATATTATGTTAGAAGAGATCAAGTACATTCAATGGCAATATAAATCTTGTAATTTCAAAGGGTTACCTTAGAACCCTTAACTGTGAACTTAGTGAAATTTATTACAAAAAAACATTTTATCATCTATACTGAATAGTATTGACAATGGTCCTCTTTTTCGATCATCCTTTTATATATATTCTTTAATACAAATCAAAAAATCAAAAGAAAGAATTGATATACTATACCTCAAGAAATCGGTAACAGCAATTGGCTGAAAGCAAGAAAGAAGAAAACATTAAGAATCGGTAGTTCGAAGCTTGAAGCTGTAATGGCAGAAAGGGTGCTTCCCTTATTTGTTGTGTCCGACAGGGGATGGATTTTTAAATGCAAATTACTGAACAATCTTTCCGGGAAGTGGTTAAAGGAGTATAGTAAATGCCTGGATACGATTTTGACATGATTGTAATCGGCGCGGGTGCAGCCGGTTTGACAGTTGCCTCCGGATGCGCGCAGTTGGGGCTAAAGACCCTGTTGGTAGAAAAAGAAAACCTACTGGGAGGAGACTGTCTCCACTACGGTTGCGTACCCAGTAAGACCCTTCTTCATACTGCCAAGATCTATTATCAAGCCGGAAACATGGAGCATTACGGCCTCCCCAGGGTGGAATTGCCCCCGGTGGACTACTCCAGTATAACCCAGCGCATCAGAGAAGTTATCGAAATCATCCAGAAACACGACTCCGAGGAGCGCTTCTGCAGCCTGGGAGTCAGGGTGGAATACGGGAATCCGGAATTTTTGGATGAACACACTATCCGAGTTGCGGGAAGAAATTTTAGTTCCCGGAAATTTGTACTGGCTACCGGCTCTTCTCCAGCAACACCTCCCATAAATGGATTGAATGAGACTCCCTACTTGACCAACAAGGAAATCTTTTCCCTGGACAAGCTGCCGCCCCGACTGATTATTCTGGGTGCCGGAGCAATAGCCACGGAAATGGCCCAGGCATTTTCCAGATTGGGTTCACAGGTGTCGGTTATCCAAAGGAGTGATCAAATCCTGTCCAACGAAGACAGGGATATGGCTGATGCAATACAGAAAAGACTGGAACGGGAGGGAGTGCACTACTATTTGAATACAAGGATCAGGGAAGTAAGGGACATGGAGGGCAAAGAACGGCAAGTTGTTTTTCTGGATAAAAACGGGCAGGAACAAACCGTACTGGGGGAGGAATTGCTGGTTGCCATGGGAAGAAAGCCCAACCTGGAAGGAATCAACTTGGAGGCGGCCGGTGTGGAATACAACAAACAGGGAGTGCCCGTGGATGAAAAAATGCGCACCAACAAAAAGAACATTTATGCAGCCGGGGATGTTACCGGAAGATATCTATTCACCCATGCAGCCGGCTACGAAGGGGGGATCATAGTTTCCAACGCCGCATTTCACCTGCCCCGCAAGGTGGACTATACGCTGCTGCCCTGGTGCACTTATACAAGTCCGGAGTTGGCAAGTATCGGATACAATGAAAAAAGGGCCGAGGAAGCGGGGATTGATTACCGGGTATGGACCGAAAATTTTGGGTCCAATGACCGGAGCCTGGCTGAAGGGGAGCAAGACGGCTATATAAAGCTCATTTTGAACGAAAGGGAAAAACCCGTGGGTGTACAGATCCTTGGCCCTAAAGCAGGGGAACTTATTTCCGAATGGGTAGCCGCCCTGAATGCAGGGATTAAGTTGACCACCCTGGTAAGTTCGGTGCATCCATATCCCACCCTGGGGGAAATCAACAAAGCAGTGGCAGGCAAGTATTTGCAACAGAAAATTTTTTCCAAAAGGGTCCAGAAACTCCTGAAATTCTTCTTCCATTTCAAGGGACGTGCTTGTATGACCTCGGCAGAAATATCTATACTCCCCATTTCGTTTACCGCATTTTCAATCATTTGTACAACCTCTTGATAATTCCCAAGATCCGCCTGCTGTTACAGAACCTTGATCCGAAGGCTCTCCTCCATTTCCCGCCTGGTTTCTTCAGCCAAATTGAGTGTCTTGCTGGTTTCTTCCGGCGATATACGTTCTATCTCGGACATACATATCTCCTTATAGCTCCAATAAATTGGGCCTGCCTGGCAGGGTAATACCCGGCTCCGGAAATTTGTTAGAATGTTTTGAACATGTCTTGCAATGACCTCGGTAAATTCTCGAATTATTCCCTGCTCCACTGATTAGCATATCTTTCATATTGACATTGTATAATATAACCACATATAAAACATTGTTTCAAATTTTGGTTTCAGAAGATCAAAACTTAATCTCGTTGTCAAATTTATCAGAACCAACCCTTCCAAGGAGATTGACAAGACCCTGCTTGAGGCTGTCCAAACTGGAATATACCACTGGCACCACTATCATGGTCAGGAAGGTACCTATCAACAGGCCGGTACCTGCCACTATCGCCAGTGGACTGAGCCGCTCCAGCCCCACCGCCATCTCGAAAGCCAGGGGAGAGAGGCCGGCAACAGTGGAGAAAGTGGTCATCAGAATAGGCCTGACCCTTAGTTCCACTGCCCTCTTGATAGCTTCCACCTTTTCCACTCCCTGTTTCCTGGTCTCGATTATGAAATCCAGGAGAAGGATACTGTTGTTGATTATTATCCCGGCCAAAAAGATCATTCCCATATTTGCAGGCATGCATGTGGGTTTGTCGAATATCAAAAGGCCCCAGAGCGATCCTGCTACAGCCAGCGGAATGGCTGCCATAATGGTCAAGGGATGCATAAAGGAGCGAAACATTGCCAAAAGCAAGAGGTACAGGAATACGATCCCAATTATCAGGGACCGACGCAATTGCTTTTGGGTCTCCATCATGTCCGCCATAGTACCGGAGAATTCAATGCTGTAACCACCCGGAATCTGTATTTGATCAATGCGCTCCTTGGCCTTTGCTGTCACCTGGGATATACTCATATCCCGGTTCACTCCGGTTACATCTATGGTGGTCTGCAACTCTTCCCTGGTGATAAAGGGCTGCTCCCTGTCCGAGTCTATCTCTGCAAGGCTCCTTAGCGGAACCGGCCCGAACCTGGAACCCACGTAAATATCCTTCAAGTCTGCAATACTGTTGACATCCGAATCGCGGTATTCCACCCGCAAGGGTATATCCAGGTAATCCTGCAAGCGCATTTTGCTGGCAGGTACTCCTTGTACCGCTGCCTTTAGTTCGCCGGAGACCTCTTCCGGGGAAGTACCGTAAACCCGGGCAAGTTCCGGGTTAACATCCACATCGTATTCCCTTTCGTCAAAGTACCAGCTCCTGCGCACATCCACCAGCCCGGAAACTCCCTGTAATTTTTGCAAGCTGCGATCCGCGAGTTTATCCAGCACCCTGGGATTGGGACCACTGATAATTATATCCAGGGGGGCCTTGGTTGTGGCCATGGGAGTCGCCCCGTATTCACTGACCCGGTAACTCTTTATTCCCGGGATTTGCCGTATCTTCTCGCGCCACTCCTGTTGGATCTCCCATATGCTGTCCTCCCTCTCGGTCCTGTCCACCAAGTGCACGGTAATACTTGCAGACTGGGCTATGGTACCCCCGCTTCCGAAGCTGAGCGCACCCGGCTCCGATCCCACCACGGAAGAGACAGTCTTTACACCGGGTTGCTGGTAAATAATCTCCTCCACTTTTTGCAGGGTGTCTTCCACCTGCTGCAGGGAGTCAGTGGCTGGCAGGTTGAATTCCACAATGGAAATCCCGGTATCCATGGGGGGCATGAGTTCTCCTCCCACCAGGGAAGGAATCGTCCTTACACTGAGCAAGAAAAAGAGGGCAGCCAAAACCAGGGTAAGCACCCGCCAATTTAGGGCCTTCCTTAAAATGGACAAATAAAACTGCCTGATATATTCCACTGCCACATCTACATAGGCAGCCCCCCGCTCTATAAGGGTTCCCTTTTTGCCTTTCTCTGACAAAAGCTTGGAACAAAGGAGAGGTACCAAAGTCAGTGATATGAGCAAGGAGGCAAGCAAGGTTGTGGAAATGGTCAGGCTGAGCCGCCCGATAGTCCTCTGGGCATAGCCCCCGATAAAGATAATTGGCAAAAGCACTGCCACGGTAGTAAGTGTGCCAGCGGTATTGGCAAGGGCGATTTGCCTGGTCCCGGAACTCGAGGCTTCCAGTGCACTGGGAGAATCCTTGCTGCGAAAATGGCGGTAAATATTTTCCAGGACCACCACAGAGGAGTCCACCACAAGTCCGGTTGCCACTATCAGGCCGGTCAGGGTGATCATGTTCAGGGTATAGGGAGTAAACCAGAGGATAGCCAGGGTGAACAAAAAGGAAAGGGGGAGACTGAGGCCAGCGGTCAGGGCTGCCCTGGTATCAGCCAGGAAGAGAAAGATCACCAGGACTGTTAATATCACTGCCTGGACAATCGAACTCACCATGCCCTGCATGTTGATATCTACGAGCGGCTGCTGGTCCTGGGTGATCTGAAAATTTATATTCGGATACTGTGCCTTTAGTTCCGGGATAAAGGACTTGACCCGCTCGATGGTCTCCACTGTGGGACCATCCTGGGGCTTGATTATCCCCAGGGCAATGGATTCCTGTTTATTGCCGTGGTAAAGGGACCTGGGCTCCTGTTTTTGCAGGCGAACCTCTGCCAGGTCGGACAGGAGCAATTGTCCTTCTCCCTTCCTGATCAGGGGCAACTCCCTGATATCCTGAAGGTTCTCGAACTCCCCGGCGGTGCGGATCAGGTATTCGCTGTCCCTGCTGTACAGGGTCCCTGCAGGAACTGATATGTTCTGCTTTTCCAGCACCCCGACAACTTCTCCCAGGGAAATATCGTTGGCAGCCAGTTTGTCCCTGGAAACCGCGACCACCACTTCCGGCCTGTTCCCCCCGAAGACGTCCACATCCGCAACCCCATCCAACCTCAGGATCCTGTCCTTGATCTGGTTCTCGGCCAAAAGCCGGATATCCCGGAGGCTCTTTATACTCTCCTCCCCCGGACTGAGAGCCAGGGTAAGCAGGGGCCGGGCCGTGGATTCGTTTAATTCAAATATGCTGGGAGACTGTGCCCTCTGGGGCAGATCGGATTGAATGCGGGCAATGGCGTTTTGCACATCCACAATTGCCTGCCCGGGATCCTTGGTGTATTTGAACTCCACTGTAACTGAAGACACCTGGTCCCGACTGGTGCTGCGGATGTTTTCCACTCCACTGACCGTATTGACCTCTTTCTCTATAACCTCGGTTATCTTGTCCTCTATATCACCCGCACTTGCCCCGGGTTGCTGGGTTATCACCACCACCTGCGGCGGATTGGTATTGGGGAACAGGTCCACCGGTGTACGCACAAATCCGATAATGCCCATGGCTACTACCAGAAGAACCAAGGCTATTACGGCATAGGGATGATTGAGTGAGGCCCTGGAGGGATTCATTGGATCACCTCCACTTTCTCTCCTGTGGAAAGCCGGTTCCAGCCCAGGAAGGTATTCTGGACAACCCGTGTTCCGGGAGGAACACCCTCAACTGCTATCTTGTCCCCGCTCGTACCGAGCACCTTCACTTCCCTGGCCTGCAGGCGATTCTCCTCCACCGCGAAAACGTGCTTTTTATCCCGGGGAGAAGGAATCAGGGCAGAACGGGGCACCAGGGTGATATTTTTAAATTCTTGCACAATCACGGAAACAGGCAAATATGCCCCCGGGGTCAAGCCCTTGTTTTCCTTTTCCTGCAACCACACTTCAGCCGTTTTCATCCTGGCCGGATTCAGGGAGGGATACACCAGGCTCAGCTTGGCCCTTTTCTCCTTTCCCTGCAGGGAAAAAACCACTTCCTGGCCCTGGTCTACCTCCGGGAAATCCTCCTGGGGGATATCGAAGGAGATCTTCAAGGCTTTTCTGTCTTCAACCCTGAGCAGTGGTTTGGAAGGAGAGGCCATGTCCCCGGGATCCACCAAGCGCTCACTGACAGTCCCGCTATATTGGCTACTGATGGAGTAGTATTCCAGTCTTGCCCGAATCTCCTGGACTTGTTTACGCAGGGAGGAAATGCTCTCCTGGATAGCTTTGCTCTTTTCCTTTGCCGCAGTCAATCTGCCCCTTACTTCTGCCGCCCTGTCCGCAACCCTTTGTGCCTCGGAGGTGGCAACCGCTCCTTTTTGCAGCAAATCTTGATTTCGCTCTTTCTCCGCCTTCCAATATTGGTAGGAGCTCTCCAGGGATTTGACCGTGGCCCTGTTCCCGGACAAATTCGCCTTGGCTTCCTGTATTTTGGACTGCATCGATCCCAGCTTGTGGCGTATTTCTGCAAAATCCAGTTCAATCAGGAGTTCACCTGAGTCCACCCTGTCCCCTTCGTCAACGAGCACTTCTTCCACTTTTGCGCTGACCTTGGTGGAGACTTCAGCTTCCCGGGCCGGTTCAACCACACCCAGGTAATCCTTTTTCCTGTTTAAATCTCCTTTTTGCGCCTTTATTGCAGTCACCGGCATAGGCTTGTTTCCATACTTAGGTACCTGTTGCAATTCCTTCTTTTTCTCTGCCACCAGGGACACAGCCCCAATCAAAAGCAAGACTGCAACTGCTGCAAGTATAAAAATCCTGTAATTTTGTCTCATAAATCAACTCCGGAATTACCTGTTAATGCGGAATGCGAATAACTGATTGAATTTTCCTCCAAACAATAAACTAGAATTTCAAGATGTTCTTTGACTTGGATCAAAGAATACTCAATTTGCCATGAAGTAATCATTGTGACTTGTTCACATCAGTGTTTTCAGAATTTCTACCTCATTGAACTCCGCTCTGTATCTCGAAAAGGCACAAAAAGACACCTTCCTGTTTTGTAATCAGATTTATATAAACCACTATACAGTTATCAAACATACAATGTCCACGGATAACCCACACCTAAATAAGGACCTTGTACATAAGTCGTGCGCTCATGAAAAATAGAACAGCTACAAAGATCAACCTAACTGTTCGTCCCTGGAGCTTTTTGGACATAAGCCTGGATCCCACCTGTCCCCCGGCAAAGGCAAATACTGCAGCAAGCAGAATAAAGGACCAATTAATATTAGATATAGAGGCATGGGTTACAAAACCGGTCAAGGAAGAGAGGCAAACAATACTTTGCCTTTTCCCATGGCAATCTCTTACAAATAGTCCATCCAATATGATTATATTTAGTTTGTCAAAAAAATTTCCTATAAGACTAATATGCCAGGAATTATATACAGTTGCTCCGCCGAACTGTCCGCGGGGCAATAGTCTACTATTCCCTTCCCGGGTGCTCACCTGAATTTTCCCGCACCGCGTTTATCGTTCTGGTGATTAGTATTCACACGGCTTTTCTGGGGGTGGCCAGAATATAAGATCACCCACTAGAGCACATAGCAACCGCTTCGATCATCTTTCTTGCTTGCATAATTTCATCCCCCTTTTTAAACTCTAAACTACAGCATAAAAAGAATATAAAATTAAATTCTTGGGATATTTTGTTGACAAATAGGCATCCTTAAAATTATCTTAATTTCACTTTTCTAATAGCTATCGGTAGAAAAGAATGAAAACTGGGGCTAATAGCGAAGGGACAAGCCCTGGTTTTGATGGATAAACAATTTGTTGGTATTTTGTTAGTATTGACAGATTCTAAAAATACAAATCCAACCTCTCAAAGGCTTAATTGGGAATTTAGAATCCTGCATTGCCCTATCAAAAGATTTATGTATTAAGAATAACATGGATTAAATTATCCCGCGATGACTAACTATGCCAGATTTTATCAAGAGAAAAAAGGAAGTCGAGGATCCGGAGTTAACTACCGTCCACAAGCACGATGAACAATCCAAGCCAATACATTTCGACCCGGATAAGAGCAATATTTTTTTTGTGGGACCCAGAGGAAGTGGCAAGAGCACCTTGGCCAGCATGGTAGCAGCGGAATTGAACAATAATTATATTGACACGGATGAGCTTGTTACTCAAAAAACCGGAAAATCCATATCTGATATAGTTTCCGGGCAAGGCTGGGAAAAATTCAGGGATTTGGAAAATGAGGTCCTAAAGGAAGTATGTTCCAAAAGCAACTGTACAGTTGCAACAGGTGGAGGAATAATTCTTGCCCCGGAGAACAGGGATTTGATAAAACAAAGCGGGATAGTTTTTTACTTGATAGCTGACGCGGAACTTCTTTACAACAGGCTAAAGGATCAAGAAAGTGACGATACTCGCCCTTCACTGAGCGACCTCCCTTTAAAAGAGGAACTAGGAAAAAGCATAATACAAAGGGAAAACTTTTATCTGGAAATAACACACTATATACTTCAGGCTGACAAAGATGTTAACGAGTTGGTCAAAGACGTATTGAGCAACCTTTAGCTATTTAGAAGTTTTCACCCGGAAATTGTCCTTTTTCCGGATGGGAACTATTTATAGTGGATAAGCCGGAATTTCCGGAGGCTAGGGTTTTAAAAAATAAACACACCGGTTTTATTGATATGCAAATGAATGTTAGCTTGCTAGAAAAATTCTTGTTCTATAGCCAACATGGAGGAACTTGGTCCAAATGGCCTTTTGGTCCCGGTTTTACCGGCGGATGGCTGGTGGCGATAAGCAAATTCGCTTTTATAGGTCTGGTATTGGCCCTGATTCTTTTTCTTTTGCGATGGTTGTTCGGTCCAGGTGGGAAAATGCGTAGTCCAGAACTGGATGAAAATTCTGACAGGCAGGGCATAGAAATCGAGCCTGCCCTTGAAATCCTGCAGAAGCGTCTTGCCAGGGGGGAAATTTCGGAACAGGAATTCCAGGATAAAAAGAGACTGATTCGGAATGATTGATTTCAGCAGCCATTTGATAAGGTTTTGTTCCTTTGTTGATGAATTCTGTTCAAAAAATCCCGAAGATCAAGAAAATATAGATTTAAAGAAAAACCATTCCCTCCGTGTTTACCAAGAGGCAAAGCATCTTACCGCCTGCCTGGATGCCCCGGAAAGATATATCCAGTTATCCAGATTAACCGCACTTTATCACGATATCGGCAGATTCCCCCAATATTTTCAATACGGATCCTTTAACGATAAAATCACAGTAAATCACGGTTTGATGGGCTACAAGACCTTGAAAAACAACTCTTTTTTGTCCGGTATTTCTGCAAAAGAAAGAAAAACAGTTTTATTCGGGGTCTTGAATCATAACAGGGCAAAAATCCCGAAAGCGCTTCCGGAAAGTAATCTCTTTGTCCTGGAAGTAGTCCGGGATAGCGACAAGCTGGATATTATGAACGTCCTTTTGGCCTATTTTGAAGATGAAGCCAATTCCAACAGTGTGGTTACTTTGGGTCTGGACTCCCACCCTGACAAATATTCACAAAAAGTAGTAGATTCTCTTCTGTCCGGAAAATTAGTTGATTATCAGGACCTTGTATGGATCAACGATTTCAAGTTGATGTTGTTGAGCTGGGTTCATGATTTCAATTTTTCCCATACACAATCCCAAGTAATAAACAGGGGATATATGGAGAGGGTTCTGAGTCTATTGCCAGGTACTGCAGATATTAGAGATGTGAAGGACAGGATTTATTCATGCATGTATATTAACCAGTCTCCTACTGCCTAACTTAACATCCTTTATCACACTATCCATCCAATTATTGAAACACACGCTAAAGTTCAGATACTTGCTGACGATATAGGACATTAGCAGCGTGTTTTATCAGTTCAAGCTGTGTAATTAGTGCCTGACCGAAAACTGTGATTGAACGTAAACTTGCCCATATACAAGGAGCAAGGGCAATCTCGACTACGAAGTAGCGAGAAATTTTGAAACCGCAGTGTATATTAATACATGAGGATTTCAAAGGCTTAAAGCTTTGATGTAGATGGGTGAGTTTTCGTCCAAGCACTAATTAAAAGACCATGCCTGTTTATGTTTTTGTACCAAACTTCCTTAATCTATACAGAGGTAATACAATGAAAATGATTGGCGGTACATGCTTATTGCTTACATGTTTTTGTGTACTTGCATGTTCTCCGAAGGGACCACACCAGATGGAAATGGTTCTTTCTCAAGTTCCGGTTCCAACAGGTTTCTACTTGAAGACCCAACAAAAACTGCAAGCGGTTCAGCACTGGAAATCCCTGGCCTCGGATGTGGCTGAAAAAATACACAACAGGCTGGACAAGAAAAACACTATACTGAATAAATCCATATATGTAGCACCTTCAGGTAACACACCTTTTGAACAGGGATTTAGAAAGCTGCTCATTTCCCAGTTGGTAAAAGAGGGGTTAAATGTGACCCCAAAAAACAAGGATCAGATGTTGCTCAGTTTCGAGGTGGAGACATTCAAGCACCAGGACAGGTTAAAGACAACAAAATACGGGACCTATACGACCTTGCTTCCGGGTATGTCCACAAAAAAACTGGAGAATTCGGCAGAAGCGAACAAAATAAAAGGCGATCCCAGAAAGAATATGGAGGCAGGGAAATATATTTTGGAATTGCCGCAGAGAGAGATCATGATAACTACATCCCTGATGTACCAAGGCGAGTTTTTAGCCAGGGATTCTTCGGTTTTTTATATCAATGACAAGGAATGGTGGCACTATAACAAAAGAAAGAAGGAAAACGACTATAATGTTAAGACTTATCAAATAGTTGCTGATTAAGGAGAGTTAAATGAAAAAAATATCAATGTTTGTTTTTTTTCTCCTTTTTACTGTTGTTTTAGCTCGAGCGGTCAATGCGGAAATTGTACCATTCTATAAATCCGCATCCTATTTGGGAGATGCTGCAAAAACCATTGCTTACAAGCTGGATCAAAATTTGAATCACAGGCTTAACAGGTCCACGCCAATAATCAAGACTAGTTTGGTAAATATTGATAACATGAAAAAATCTTCCACCCTGGGAAGATATCTTGGTGACCAAATCGGAAATGAATTTTCCAATTACGGATATAAAGTAAGCGAACCAGGAGTTAGAAAAGACTCCGTATTAATGAAAAAAGGTAAAGGTGAGTTCGCACTTACCAGGGATGTTGAAAAAGTGCTCCCGGACAATGCAAGCCAGGCCCTTATAGTGGGCACCTATTGCCAGGGCAAGAGATATGTGGATGTGTCGGTAAGGATAGTAAGTACAATGGATCAGTCAATCATCTCTTCCAGTAATATAAGGATAAGAAAAACTCCATCCATAAAGGACATGCTGAAAGAAAGCACATATGAGGTGTCGGGGAGAAATGATTCCGAGACCAAGGACTCCGGCACAAATGATTCCGAACATTCAGGGCCATACCAGAGTGGGAAAGTGGAACTGGACAAACAATCCATTATAGATACAAGAATTATTCAAAAAAGGCTTCGCAAACTGAATTATTATCATGGATGCATTGACGGGATCTGGGGGCCCAAGACCCAAAAGGCAATGGAAAATTTTAAAAAGGCAATTTAAAAAGGCAAACAATGTTTCCAATCCCAAAGAATGGAACATGGAAACACAGAAAGAATTGTTCAGTTTACCTTGAAACCCGGAGCTTGAACACAATGATTTTGCGAGAACCACACCGTAAATATGGACAGGAATTGTATATGAAAAGGGCTTTTCTTGGGATATTCCTTGGTGCACATTCATGTCTTGTACGGAAGTTTGCAAATATAATCAAGGTCTGAATACTATGGAAACAAATTATTATTTCACACCTCTTTATAAATACAAATGGAAGCTAAAAGGGGATATGCCGCTTGTAAACATCGAATCCCCTCAGGAAGTGATTGAGCATAAATATTGTTTGCCAGAGAGATACAAGGTGATAACTGAATAAATCCGGTACAGCAGTACCCTTGCTATTGGAGGAAAAACAACCTTGAAAAAAAATATCCAGGAGAATAAATCCATGAAATATTCAAGTGTATTGGCTATATGTTTATTTTTAACCGCGTTTCTTGTTAGCGGTTGTTCGCACATCAAAAACCTGGATTTTGGCTTCAAGGAATCGAAAATTAACAGGGATTCCAAGTTGATAGAGCTAAATTACAGGGCGGCTCGAATCTTGAGTCAAAAATTGCAGAAAAACCGAATCAATGAAGCTCCCATGTTGGTTTCCACATTTGTCAATCTGGACAATGTCAATTCTGCAAATTCCCTGGGAAGGCTTATTCCACAGCAAATCAGCTCCAAATTGACCCAGCTGGGCTACAGGCCCCTGGATATTCGGCTAAGGGACAGGAATATTTTAGTCCGCGAAAAGAAGGGAGAAATAGCACTCTCCAGAAAAATTGAGGATATTTCTTTACAACATTCAGGAAGGACTATTTTGGTAGGCACGTATTCTTTCCTGAACCAAAAGATATTTGTAACAGTAAAAGTCTTGCGTTGCAGGGACAGCGCTACGCTAGCCGCCTATGATTACGTATTGCCCTATGAAAAGGATAATAAAATAAGACCGTCAGTATTAACAGATTATATGTAGAAATACAGTGTAAAATCTGACTTGCATTATTACGCCCCGGCGTAATATCGGCTTGATATTCTGATAAGCCAAGGAGCCTGAATTTGATTCTTTCAGGCTCAGCAATAAATCAAATTC
>JGI1684J13235_1000065_pt1 | contig 36030 bp, 29 predicted proteins | sample PonA232FremontCA_2_FD_13235 | JGI IMG/M metagenome (IMG submission 13235) | reverse complement strand
CGAATTTCGATATTTGAATTTCGGATTTTAAATTTGTATGGATTAAAAAATCAAATATATACAGTAAATTGAACTCTAGAACAAAAAAGCCGTGTTCCAATAGTTGTTTAATCTTGATAAAAGACTACGGGAAAAAGCAAACTTGGGTACTAGCTTTTTTTGTCTTCCACCATTGAGGATATAGTTTTGATGGCGGTCTGAAATGAAGTACTTTTCAGATTCAAAGTCAGGTCGTAATTGTGGGGATCTGCTATGTCGGTATAAAAATATTTCCTTATAAAGGCCCTACGTTCAGAATCTTCCTTGGTGATTTGCTTCTCTGCTTTTGCTTCGGATATGCCCTGTTCCTTTGCCACATTCTTTATCTTGTATTTAAGCGGGGCAACGATTCTAATGCTGATACAGGAATCCTCCGGAATTATAAATTGAGCTCCACGTCCTACAATCACTGCTTTACCGTGTTGTGTAATGGTTCCTACCACGTGAACCAGCTGTTTGAGATAGTGGTCAGGCCAAAAGTGTTCACTGAAAGCGGTTAGCCATTCCTGGATTATGGAGCTTCCCCTTTCATCCAGGGAGCGCATAAGACTTTCGCTTATCTTTTCGTTTTCAGACATTTTGTGTACGAGTTCCTGGTCAAAAAAGTCAAACCCCAGGTACTTGGCCAGTTCCTGGGCCCATAGTTGACCCCCGGTGCCGGTCTCTCTTGATACCGTGATTACAGGCTTTTTTTCCTCCTTCTTTGGTGTTGAGGTCTTGGAAGCTTGCCAAGTCCTTACCTGTTCGTCCACTATTTGTTCTACTGATCTTGAAGCCATATTTTCCCCCTTTTTTTGCGATTTAAATACATTTTGATACAATCAGGCAGTTAACAGTATATATTAATTCTAACCAAAAAGTAGTTTATAACTGTTCTCGCCCAGTATGGCGTTTTTTTCTTTCTCAGTGAGCAGGGATTGGGCCATTTCCCGGAAGTATCTTTTAGGCGGAAGCAGGGGATGGTCGGTTCCCAAGAGCAACTTTTCAACACCTATGGCATCTGCGAAGGCCCTCAATGCCTCTGGTCTATATAAAAAAGGCATGGCTGCTGTATCGAACCAGCAGTTGCTCAAGATTTCCCTTACTTCCTTCTTCATGAAAAAAAAAAACCTCCCAGATGGGCAAGAATCCACTTTGTGTCAGGGTAATTCTTGATTAGCTCGTATAGTTGAGTAAGACTCATGGGGCTTTTTCCCGGATATATGTGCCCTATGGGTTCGTTGGTATGCAAAAGTAGGGGGATGTGAGCTTCTTTGGCCAATTTGGCCGGGATTTCCAATAATTGCAGTGCGTCATTGTCCAGTCCGTTGGCATAAAATGCCAATTCTCCGATACCCTGGGCACCACGGGTAAGACACCTCTCTATCTCTTCTCCGGTTTCCGGGTGTTCAGGGAACAAACAGCAAAAGGGTATTAAACGGTCCGGAAAGCGGTTTGCCGCTTGCAGTACGTAATCGTTGTTCAGTGAAAAATTTTCTTTTTTTCTCCAGGGAAAACCGAAAACTATGGATTTGTCCACTCCCTGTTCGTCCATGGTGGAGATAAGCTCCCGTGCTCCGATCAGTTTTGCGCCTGGGTCCTTGTAAATTGCAGCAAATTCCGGTTCTCCCTCCAGGAAAGGTGACCTGTCTTGCCGAATTTCCGGAGGGCAAATGTGTACATGTGCGTCGATAATCATATGAAGTTCCTTGTTTAAAAGTCAAATTTATTTATGGAGCAGGGCGAATTTGTCCTCAACTAAATAGTCAATTTTATCAGTGTATTATGTTTTAAGCTGATTTATGTTTTAAGATTGTATAACAATTTTCAAGTTTGAAAGTTCAAGTTTTATCAACCTCTTGATTTTATTTTCGAATTTCGATATTCGAATTTCGAATTTTGTTCCTATAACAAGAGAAAAATCAAATATAAACAGCAAGTTCGGTTTAGAACAAATTTGCCCTGATGTATGGAGTATAATTTAATGCTAGTAAAAGTTGTTTCACTAATCAATAATAAAAGCGGGAGATTGTAAGTTTGTTTATCTATGTGACCAACAGTTGCTCTTGACTNCGTATTCGTGCAGCACAGGCATTGGATCCCTGATTTGGGAATATTAGTCCTTTACAGCAAGCAGGTTNGGATCTGCTTGTAAAAAGTATTGCAAGAAACCGCATTGCACCAAGCTGTGGGTAATAGTGCCATTGTTTATCAAATCCGGGATTTGTTGCAGGGGGTAAGTTACTATTTCGATATCTTCTTTTTCATCCAGGGATTGTTCTTCCACTTTGTATACATCCCTGGCAAGATAAGTATAACAAATATTGTCCTGGATTGCGGGGTTGGGATGAACATATCCGATATAACAGGCTCTTTCCGCGCAGTAACCGGTTTCCTCCCTTAGTTCCCGGATTGCTGCACTTTTCACGGTGTCGCTTTCTTCCACCAGACCGCCGGGAATTTCCAGGGTGAAATCCCTGATACCGTGGCGGTATTGCCTGATCATGAGCACTTGATTCTCCGGAGTAAGAGGGATGATATTCACCCAGCAGGGAGATTCAAGTATGTAGAATTCATGGATTTTATTGGTCCTGGGAGACCTGGCCTGGTCTGTTCTTAACCGGAAGATGCGGTAGGAATGGTCAGCTTGCGTGTTAATAAGTTCCCAAGGTTCTAACATGGATTTTGCTCCTTGAAAAAAAGGGTTAACTGATGAATTTTTCCATAATAATTCTATATCTTGCGTTTTTCAATGCCCAAATTTTATTTTGCCTTGGATGGGAGATTTTGGGCTTGGAGTTTGCCTTATCCTTTGATATTAATATCAAAGATGTGGTTACGTGATTATGTGATTACGTAAGAAAACAGGCTGAAATTTTGTTGTACAACAATAAAGTGATTTTTCATCCCTTGTTGTGCCCTCAAGGGCATGAGGGTTCAAAGAAGCAAAGAATAGATATTATAATACTATAGGGTAGTAATAACAGGAGTTTGTTTTTATGTTTTATCGTCTGGAAATAGGTTTGAAGCCGCATATAACTGATGTACAGGGTGAGGCTGTGGCGGAGCGGATGAGAAAGGAACTGAATATCCCGGTTGCCGGGGCAAAAATCGTTAAAGTATATCTAATCCAGGGATTGACTCAGGAGTTAGTACAAACTGTAGTTGACAGGGAACTCCTGTTTGATCCTGTTTTGCACCANGTTTCCTTTTCTCCCTTGGCCGAGGATTTTGACTGGATCATTCAAGTGGGGTTCAAACCGGGTGTGACAGACAACGAGGGCAGGGTTGCGGAGGAGAGCCTCAAGACCGGATTGGGCAGTGATTTACAGGAGGAGCCGAACGTTTATACTGCTGCCCAATATTTGATTCAGGGGAATATATCCAGGGATGATGCGGAAAAAATCGCCTCGGAATTTTTAGCCAATCAATTGATTGAGCAGTATAAAATAAAGAGTGCAGATGAGTGGAGTGAAGCCCCCGGGTTCGAGGATACACCCCCCCGGGTAACCGGGATGTCCACCTCGGAGGTGGAGACTGTCCCGGTAACTGACAAGACAGGCACCGAACTCTTGACACTAAGCCAGGACAGGGTCTTGGCACTTAGCCTGCAAGAACTGCAATGTATAAAAGAACACTATCAAAAATCCGAAATAGTCAATCACAGAAAGGCAAACTGCCTGCCAGTGGAACCCCTGGATGGGGAACTGGAAGTCCTGGCTCAAACCTGGTCCGAGCACTGCAAGCACAAGATCTTCAATGCCAGGATCAGGTACGAGAACAGGGAAAAGGGAAAAACCAGGATACTGGACAGCCTGTTCAAGACCTATATTCAAAACAGCACCCGGATAATCGAGAAAAACATGGGCGAGGAGGACTATTGTTTGTCCGTGTTCAAGGATAATGCCGGAGTGATAAGATTCGATCCGGATTACAGCGTGTGCATAAAGGTGGAGACCCACAACAGTCCTTCGGCACTGGACCCCTACGGTGGTGCATTGACCGGTATCGTGGGTGTTAACCGCGATCCCCTGGGGACCGGTCTGGGTGCTAACCTGGTATGTAATACCGACGTGTTTTGTTTTGCCAGTCCTTTCTACGACAAGCCCTTGCCGCCCAGGCTCCTGCACCCGCACCGCGTGCTGGAGGGGGTAAGGAAAGGTGTGGAACACGGTGGCAACAGGTCAGGTATTCCCACGGTCAACGGCTCCCTGGTCTTTGACGAGCGCTTCTTGGGGAAACCCCTGGTATTTTGCGGCACAGTCGGGATTATGCCAGCAGAGATAAATGGACAGCCCAGCCATTACAAGAAGGCGGAAGTCAAGGATTTTGTAGTCATGGTGGGAGGCCGGGTCGGCAAGGACGGCATTCACGGTGCCACCTTCTCTTCAGAGGCCCTGCATTCCGGGTCTCCGGCAACAGCTGTACAGATAGGGGATCCCTATACCCAGAGGAAGATGTACGATTTCCTGATGCAGGCAAGGGACAAGGGTCTGTACAACGCGATAACCGACAATGGCGCCGGTGGATTGTCCTCGTCTGTGGGAGAAATGGCCGAAGACACCGGAGGATGTGATATAGATCTCGCAAGGGTGCCCTTGAAGTACGACGGCCTGGTCCCGTGGGAGATACTTTTGTCTGAGGCACAGGAGCGCATGACCCTTGCAGTCCCTGAATCCAAAATAGAGGAGTTTTTGGAACTCTCCAGGGAAATGGAAGTGGAATCCACGGTACTGGGACGCTTTACAGACAGTGGATTTTTCAGGGCCTGGTACGGTGATAAGCCTGTGGCTGATCTGGAAATGGAGTTCTTGCACCACGGTCTGCCCCAGATGGAGTTGGATGCAATTTGGGAGGGCAAAACAGAAAAGCCATTGGATTTGGTCCAGGCCAGGGGTGAAACCCCGGAAGGTTTACTCAGGCGAATGCTTTGCAGGTTGAATATCTGCAGCAAACACTACCTGATCCGGCAATACGATCACGAGGTGCAGGGAGGAAGCGCGATAAAGCCCTTGATGGGAGAAATGCAGGATGGTCCCTCAGATGCCGCAGTTATAAGGCCAGTGCTGGACCGGGACCGGGGACTCGTGGTCTCCAACGGGATTTGTCCCAAATACAGCGACCTGGATACCTACTGGATGATGGCGGCTGCAATAGACGAGGCGATCCGCAATTGCGTGGCAGCGGGTGGCAACCCGGATTACATGGCGGGTGTGGATAATTTTTGCTGGTGCGATCCGGTACAGTCGGAAAATACGCCTGACGGTACTCACAAGTTGGCCCAGTTGATACGGGCGAATCAGGCCCTGTCCCATTATTGCCTGGGATTCGGAGTCCCCTGCATTTCGGGAAAGGACTCCATGAAAAACGATTATTCCATGCAGAATGTCAAGATATCCATTCCCCCCACGGTACTTTTTTCCACCATCAGCGTGATTCCGGATGTGAACAAGTGCTTGAGTTCGGATTTCAAAAGGAACTCGGACCTTGTCTATATTCTGGGGATTACCAGGGATGAACTGGGAGGTAGCGAGTTGGCAGCGGAAATAGGAGCGGAAGGAGGGGAGGTTCCCCAAGTGGATCTCTTGTCAGCCAAAGAGAGGTATTCCAGGTTTTATAACGCCCTGCACAAGGGGCTGGTGACTGCGTGTCACGATCTGTCAGACGGCGGTCTGGCAGTTTCACTCGCTGAAATGTCCATAGGCGGCAATACCGGAGTGGATGTGGAACTGGCTGCTGTCCCGGTCTGTCCTGCAGATATGAGTGTGGAAAAGATCCTGTACAGTGAGTCCCAAAGCAGGCTACTGGTCAGTGTGCCACTTGAATCCAGGCAGGCATTCGAGGAGCATTTTTCCAACACGCACTTTGCCTGTATCGGGGAGGTAGTAGATGAACAATCCTTTACATTGCGTTATCAGGGAGAGGTCTATCTCCGGGAGGAAGTGGAAAAATTGCGGAATGCATGGAAAGAAACCATGGATTGGTGAGCTGGGTTTACCCCAAATACCATTGCCAAATTTGGGGGCCGAAAAGGATGTACAACATCCCACCCAGATTCAGAAAGGGGCCGAAGGGAATTGCAGTTTGCAGACCGTGTCTTGCGTTTTTGGCAAGATAGAACAGGCTGGCCAAAAGTCCGCATACCGCACCCAGCAGTATCATTACCGGGAGTGCCCTCCAACCCAGCAAGGCCCCCAGGAGGAACATGAGTTTGATATCTCCTGTGCCCAGTCCTTCTATACCTTTTAGGTATTTGTAGCCCTGCTGCAGGATCAAAAATATGCCGGAGCCCGCGATCCCGCCTATCAAGGAGCTCTGCCAGTCCATACCCAGCAGGAAAGTTGCTGCTAGGAAGGCGGCCAATCCACCGGGTAGCGTAATTGAATCCGGTAGGATAAAGGATTCAAAATCTATGAAGCTCATTACGATAAAGATTCCGCCGAACAAGAGGTAGACCAGCCAGGGCAATCCGGGTCCGAACTTGATTGCCAAAAGCAGTGCCCACAGTCCGGACAGTGCTTCCACCAGCGGATAGCGCAAGGAGATGGGATCGTTGCATTTCCTGCAACGCCCTCTTAATATCACATAGCTTATCAAGGGGATATTTTCCCACCAGGAGAGGAAGTGGGAACAATTCGGGCAATTGGACCGGGGATACAGGAGAGAGCCTCCCTGCAAGTAGCGATGTATGCATACGTTGTAGAAACTGCCCAGTATTAGACCCAGTAGTGCAGAAAAAACGAGAAACAAGGGTTGGGGTTCGAAAAATTCCATTTGAAACAAACTCCCGGATTGTGTAATTAAAGCTGGAATTGCAGGTTGTTTGCTAAAAGCGGGTTAACAGGTGATTGGACGAATTTCGATATTCGAATTTCGATATTCGAATTTCGAATTTTGTACCAATAACAAGAGAAAATCAAATATATACAACAAGTTCAGTCTAGAACAAATCTGCCCTTGGTCAGGGACTAATTGGTATTATCTGGCCTCTTTGCAGTTTCAGGTATCTTCGTCGTCATCCTCTTCGGTTGTTTCAGTTGAATACAACAGGTCGTTGGCCCAGTTCAGGGCCTGGACGTAACAGGCGGCTGTATATTCCGGGATTAAATTTAGATCTTGAATCATTTCCTGGACCTTGTCCCAGTCAGCTCTTTCCTGTGCTTCCACCAAATCCAGCCATACACTTGCTTGTGTCCTTTTTCCCAGCAGGGTGTTGGCGAGGGTTTCCTCCAAGGGGAGGTGTTTTATTATTTCCTCCATGGGTTGGTCCAGTATGGAATCCAAAAGTGAGAACAGTCCCAACAAAAACATACCTTCGGTATCGAATAAAGTGTTCATCCCTTCGGTCAGTAGTTGCAGAAAGCGTCCCCTTTGAGCGGACCTGAAGGTGAGTTCCTCACCCTTTGGGGAGGAGTTCAGATCCGCTAGCACCAGCACCCGGATCCAGTGAAATATTCTTTTATATCCCAAAAGGGTGATGGCGTGGCGGATAGAGCTAATTTTGTTGGGAAGTCCGATTCCGGGGGAATTTATAAATTTCAGAAGCCTGTAGCTAAGCGAGATGTCTGTTTGGATTAGTTCGCTCAGCTTTTGGGGATCGTAATCCTCTTGATGGTTCAAGGCATTCAAGAGGCGCAATTTAACGGTTTGGTTGCTCTGTATAGCCTTGCCGGGAATAATTTCCGGTTTGCTAAAGAAAAATCCCTGGAAATAATCACAGCCCAGCTTTTTGGTTAGCTCGAACATTTCCTTGTTCTCGACTTTTTCCGCGATTACGGTGCAGGAAAAATGCCTCAGCTTTTTTATGGTCTTTGCTATTGCTGTATCAGTAAGGTTCAATACATCGACCTTGACGATGTCCACCAGTTTCAAGAAAGCTTCGTGTTCTGGATGTCCGTAAAAATCGTCCAGGGCAAGCTGGAAACCCTTTTTCTTGTGTTCCAAACATTTTTTCAGTACTTGCCTCTCCGGCAATACATTTTCCAATAGTTCTATTATTACCTGCTCAGAGGGCAGGGCATATGCTATGCCCTCCAATATGGCATTGCGGGGGAAATTGATAAGTATTTTGGTTTCAGGCTGTATTCCTTTTTGTGCTGCTGAAAACCCGTCTATTATCACGTGGGAAGTTGCCTTGTCCTGGTCTGATATATAGGCGCTGTTGTCTTCCTTGGAGTTCCTGAACAGAAACTCGTATCCCCAGATATTTAAGCTGGAGTCGAAGATAGGTTGTCTAGCTACAAAGATAGATTCGTAGGAAGAAATCAAGCTATCTTCAAAAGTGGATTCATTTTTGTTCATATTTCAACCTTTTATCAAGGAGTAAGCGGGGAGAGATTCAAACCTTCGGATATTTCCAAGTTATGCATCAAGTTGGCAGATGCCAGAGCCTGTCCTGAAGCACCCCTGCATAAATTATCTATTGCTGAAACAATGATTAGTCGATTTGACCTCGGATCCAGGACTAGTCCGATATCACAGAACATGGTACCTTTTACGTGTTTGGTCTGAGGCAGTTGTTCCGGAGCCAATACCCTTATCCAGGGATCGTGGCTATAGCTGTCAGAATAGATCCGATGAATTCCCTGCAAGCTCAAGTCCTTGCTGGGACGTGTGTAAACAGTCGAGATTATGCCTCGATTTATAGGGAGTAAATGCGGGTTAAACGACACGGTGAACTCATCTTGCCTGCTTATTGCAGCTAATTCCTGTTCAATTTCCGGAGTGTGTCTGTGTTTTCCCAAACCGTAGGCCTTGAAGCTGTCGTTTGCTTCGCAGAACAAGAAATCCGGTTTGAGTGATCTTCCGGCCCCGGTTACTCCGGATTTGCTGTCAATGATTATGTCCTTGCTATCGATGCTGTTTTCTTTTAAAGCCGGCTTCAGGGCAAGGATGACCGATGTGGGATAACAACCCGGGTTTGCGATTAGATCCGCATTTCGGATCTCTTCTGCATAAAGCTCCGGGATCCCGTAAACAGCCCTGGAGATGATCTCAGGGCAGCGATGGTCGGTTTTATACCATTTTCTGTACACTTCAGGGGATCTTAACCTGAAGTCCGCACTAAAGTCTATTACTTTGACCCCTTTGTCCAGCAGTTCCGGGACCAGGTCCATGGAAGTCCCTGCCGGCGTTGCCAGGAAAACTAGTGAACAGTGCTCCGCAATATGTTTTGTATCCGGCTCAGAAACAGGAAGTTTCCCTTCCGGATAATCCCGGTATTGGGGAAATATATCCTGCAGTTCTTTCCCGGCTTCCTGCCTGGAAGTAACAAGACTCAAATCAAACCGACCGTGCTGGTTTAACAAGCGGATCAGTTCCATTCCGGTATAGCCGGTGATTCCTACTATGCCCACTGCAATCTTGGAACTCATGGATTTTACCCTAGGATGATTTTTGAACGTATTTCATACGCAATTCGAACAGTATGTTTTGTAACAGCTCTTCTTCGTCCGGGGTGAGATTACCCTGGGTCTTTTCCTCCAGCATACCCAACACATCTATAGTATGCCTGGCTATCCCCAGGTTTACATTGGTGTCCCCGGTTTCGGGTTCAGGTACCTCTCCTAAATGCACCATGGCTGACGAGCTAAGTGAAAGTAGAAATGTGTTCATGTCCACTTTGGGCAGTGTGTCGGAGGAGTTTTGTTGCTTTTGGGCTTGATAGGCTTGTTTTGCTTCCTTGTCGCTTTTATGGGCGTCAGTGCCGTCACCCTGCCCTTGCGTGGAGCCTTTGTTTTCTTCAGCCATCATTCCTCCTTTTTTCTACAATATTGCGATATGATAACTTTGTTTTTTTTTGATTTCAATATCAGGATAAAAATTTTCCAAGATAATTTTATCCAGCCTTGCAACCTGTAAGATTGATCGGAATCAAGTCTTAGGAGTTGCTTCTTTAACAGGGGCTTGTTTGGCTTCTTCATAGGCCTTCAAGGCTTGTTCCAGGTAATTGGAGTCAGCCCGGTTCGATCCTCCCAGTTCCTGCAAAGTGGCCTGCAACGCATAGAGTGCTGCCAAAATGTCAGTCCAGTCCACATATCCCATATGAGCAATCCGGACGATCTTGCCTTTTAGTTGATTCTGTCCGCCCGCGATTACGATGTTATAATTTTCGGCAATGCGGGAAACCAGCTTTTGCCCGTCCACATCCGAAGGGATTTTGATGCTGGTAAGTCCCCAGGTATAATTGTCTTCTGCCAGGAGTTGCAGGCCAAGCGCTTCTGCACCGGTCCTGGCCATTTGTGTAAGGGCCCAGTATTTCCGGTGCATCTCTTCCAGGCCTTGTTCGAAAAACAGTTCCATTGCTGCTTTCAGGCCCATGATCAGATTTACTGAAGATGTGTATGCGGTTTGTCCTTCGTAGCTTTTTTCCAACTCTTTTCTCAGGTCAAAGTAGTAATTGCCGGATTCAACTTGTTCGGTTTTTTGCCAAGCACGGGCACTCAAGCTGATGGGAGCAAGGCCCGGGGGCAGCATCATGCCCTTTTGGGAACCGGTTATAAGGCAGTCTATATTCCATTTGTCCATGGGGCAGGGAGAAATTCCCACTGCAGAGATTCCGTCCACTATAAGTAGAGTGTTCCTCTCCCGGACCAATTCCCCTATCTGGGATACTGGATGCAAGACACCAGTGGAGGTCTCTGAGGCCTGAAGCAAAATCCCGCTTATCTCGGGGGCTTTGTCCAGGTGTTCTTTGATATTCCGGGGATCTACAGCATTTCCCCAGTTGACTTCCAGCTTGATTACATTCAATCCTTTTTTCTCCGAGATCTGTGTCCATCTCTCCCCGAACTTTCCCCCTTCAACCACCAAAACAGTTTCACCGGGATTAAAGAGGTTGTCGATTGCTGCTTCCATAGCCCCGGTACCTGAACAGGAAAGGGGGAGTACCGGTTGTTCAGTGCAAAAAAGCCTGCGGAGATTGGTCTGCAGTTCTTGCATCATGGATGTGAAATAGGGCTTCCTGTGATGCACCATGTCCCTGGAAAGTTCCAGGCGGACTTGCTCCGGGATTTGAGTCGGCCCTGGTGTGAGCAGTCTGGGTTTGTTATGCATAACTAGTTGCTCCATTCAGCTTGTTAATTAGTAATGTAAATCCGAAATTCGATTATCGAAATCCGAAAATTTATAATTTCTTGCATTCTTTTTCATATATATTTTCTTTTTGTCTTCTGAACTCTGACCTCTGTCCTCTGCTACCTAGTGCGCTATTGACCAGTCTTTCCCTTTCCCCCACTCTACAGTCAAGGGTACGTTCAAGGAAACCACTCCGGACATTATCCGGGAAATACATTCTCCCGCCTTGTCGGCATTTTCCTCCGGGACTTCGAACAAGAGCTCGTCGTGGACCTGTAGAATCAGGTTTGCTCCGTAGTTCCGCAATTTTTGATCAAATTCAGTCTCTATCATGGCCATTTTTATAATGTCGGCAGCACTTCCCTGGATCCGGGTGTTTATCGCCATTCTTTTTGCCTGCCCTGCCAGATTTTCGTTCCTGGAGTTTATGTCCTTTAGGAATCTGCGCCTGCCGGATATGGTAGTTATATATTCATTTTCCCGGGCTTCTTGTTCCACTGCCTGGAAGAAAATGCTAACCTCCTGCAGTCTGCTGAAGTAGAGGCCAATAAACTCCTTGGCCTCCTGCATGCGTATGTTCAGTTCCCTGGATAGCTTTTGCGGCCCCATTCCGTAGAGCAGGCCGAAATTTATAGTCTTGGCCTTGCGGCGTTCATCCTTGCTCACATCATCCTGGTTCTTATCAAAAAGCAGGGAGGCGGTGCGGGTGTGAATGTCCTCGTTCAGATCGAACGCCTCTTTGAGTTCCGGATCTTTTGACATGTGGGCAAGTATCCGGAGTTCGATCTGGGAATAATCGGCAGCCAAAAGCGTCTTGCCTGCAGGTGCAATAAAACAGGAACGCATCCTGGGACCGAATTCTCCCCTTATGGGTATGTTTTGCAGATTGGGTTTGCTGCTGGAGATCCTGCCGGTTGCGGTGGCCAGGTGGTTGAAGGTAGTGTGCAGCCTGCCATTGGAATCCACCAGCTTGGGCAAAGGGGCCAGATAAGTGGAGCGGAGTTTCTCCAAACTCCTGAATTGCAGGATGTCTTCTACTATGGGGTGTTTGTCCTTAAGGGATTCCAGGACATTGTTTGCAGTGGAGGGTGCACCGCCGGGAGTCTTGCGTGCCGGCTTCAGGCCCAGCCTGGTAAAGAGTACTTCCGCCATCTGCGGATTGGAGCGCAGATTGAATTCCATCCCGGCCCTGGTATAGATGGAGGAGGTGATCTTTTGTATCCTGTCCTCTACTTCCTGCAGAAAATTTTGCAGGGCATTCATGTCCACTTTGATTCCTCTTTCCTCCATGCTTACCAGCACGGGGATCAGGGGCATCTCCACCCTGTACATCAGGTCGAGCAGGTGGGAGCGGGAAAGTTGTTCCCTTAGCAGTTTTCCGATCCCGAGTGCGGCCAGGCCCTGATTATCTGCATGCAGGCTTGTTTCCGGCAGATATGTCTGCAGGATCTTTTCCCAGTTGTAGTTCCTTTCCTCTGGATTTATCAGGTAGGATGCCAGGCTCAGGTCGAAAAACATCTCCTTGGGGAGTTCACGGTATATGGGATCTTTTCTCAACAGCTCCTTGTAGTCGGGGGTGAATATTTGTTTTGCCCCTTTTATACTGCCAAGGAGCTGGGAGGGCTTGTATTGCCCCAGATATTCTTCCTGCTCCACTCCCAGGTAAATATCCTCCTTGTCCATTGCCAGGCCGATTTCTTTGCCTGTAAGGTCCGGAAGTTGTTCATCACGGGTCTTTTGCAGGTTAGCCGTTTTTGTGTCCCCGCCTTGCGAATCTTGTTCTGTATCCGGATCTTGGGAGGAGGGTAGTTCCCTGGACAGGGATTTGAATTCGTACTCCCGGAAAAAGGAGATCAGTTGCTCATGATCCACACTGTTGTTCTTGAATTCCCCAAGGGTGTCTTTGATCGTCAAATCCGTGCGCAATTGGGTGAGTTCACGATATAGATCCAGATCGTTCAGATAGGGTGATATCTTTTCTTGTTGTTTGCCTGGCAACTGCTGGAAATTGTCTTGAATATCCTTTATGGAAGGAAATTTCCCCAGGATNTCCAGTGCTGTTTTGGGACCGATGCCCGGCACCCCGGGAATATTGTCGCTCTTGTCCCCCACCAGGGCAAGAAAGTCCGGCCATTGAGAGGGGTTTAATTTTTCCTCCTGCACAAAATCATCCAGGGTGATTATTTTTTCAGTGCGTTGACCTGGATCCCAAATAACCACATCTCGATCCAGGCATTGTTTAAGATCCTTGTCCGACCCCACTATCACGATCGGGACCTCGTCCTTGAATTTCCCGGATATACTGCTTATGTAATCGTCGGCTTCGTAATCCGTTGTTTCTATGCATTCCAGCCCCAACAAGCCTACTCCCTGTTTGATAGGTGGGATTTGTACACTCAAGGACTCTGGCATTTGGAGCCTTTGGGACTTGTAGGACTCGAATATCTTGTGCCTAAAAGTAGGTCCCCCGCCATCCAGGATAAAACATCCGTATTGCGGGGTGTTTTCCCTGAAAATCCTCAAGAGCAGCCGGATCAGTATGTAAATGGCATTGGTGGGAAAGCCATCCGATCTCTGCAGATCCGGATAGGCGTAAAATGCGCGGTACAGAAAGGAGGTGCCGTCTATTAGGAACAGGGGTTCCTGCTTTGGATTCAATTTCTCTTTTATGCCCATTTTATTCTTCTTCCCGAAATCCCAGGGCGGAATGGTTGGTGGGGAATTTCTTTTTTACCAGCCTGGATTTTTGGAATTGTTCCCAGATGAATTGTTGAGGGTGTACACTCCCGAGTTTGTCCAAAGGTATTTCCGCCCTGGCCATTGATTTGTGTCCGCCTGCATAACCGAATTCTCCGAACAGGCGGCTGGCCAGGTCTCCCATGTTCGACTTTATCCCGTCGCCCCGGAAGATGACCACCAGGGATTCGTCGGTCACTCCACTGACTATGTCCCAGGTAATGTCGTGCACACGCAGGAAGAAATCCGCAAGCACCACCAATATATCAGTGGAGTCCACTTTGCCCATGAAGACGGTCAAGCCTTCCCCGATCAGGCGCATTTTCCGGAAAGCCTGGGAAAAATATTTCAGCCAATCCACCCGGAATTCGCTTCTGACTATTTTTCTGAGTATCATGTGGTCCGCGTATTTACTGAGATAGCGGAATGCTTTTATATCCGCATCGTGAAAGTTCTGTTCAAAGCTGTGGGTGTCGGTTTTTATTCCGTACAAAAGGGCAGTGGCTAGTAGTTTGCCCGGGCGGATATTGTAGTTGTACAAGTATTCCGTCATGATTGTACTGTTGGCCCCGTATTCCGGTTTTATCTCACTGAAATCCGCATTTATGGGGTTGTCTTTTGACAAGGGATGGTGATCTATGATTGCGGAAAACTGGAACTTTTTAAATTCCGGATTATGGTGGGGTTGGGAATCCACAAGGGCGTATTTGTCAAATTGGGATGCCAAGGAGGAGGTGAACGGTTGCACCGGGATTTGTAGATAGCGTTGCATGGCGAGATTGTCCGGTCTGGTCATCTCGTTGGTGATTGCCATGCTCACGTTTTGTACTTTTTTGTTCAGGATCCTTTTCAGGGCCATGGCAGAAGCCATGGCATCCGGATCTCCGATCAGGAGTATGAGCAGGCGTTCATTCTTGCTGAATTGTTTGTTCAGCATTTCCAGGTTGTTGTTTAGTTTTCTGAAGTATGTCATTTGTTAATTTTTTATGCAAAACCCTGCAGGGTTGTTAAGTGTTTTGTATTAAAATTATTCCCAAATCCCGAGTGAATTGGCATTAGGCCTTACCTTGCCTGAATTGATTCGATCCAGTCCTTAACCAAGCTGGATCGAGGTGGCAATTCATTGGGTAAATATATCTTTACTGCAATTTGTGCTTGTATATGATTTAACTTAATCCCCAATTGATAATCCAGTTGGAAAAAATGTCAAGAGATTGGTGAAGGTCTTCAGGATTAAACACTTCCAGGACTATTGTTCTGTTTGACGGGAATTTTTCCAGGACTGACTTCAGTATTTCCTGTCCGGTAGGGGATAAGTTGGCCAGGGAGGTGTGTCTGGATGGATCGTTGTCACCGTAGATATGCAGCATTTCCAAGCGGTCCCGGAATCCCCGCAGGTTGAACAACTCCTGTTGATTGAAAGCGAGCAGGTGGCCTAAATCCAGGCATATCTTGAACTCGGTCTGCAGGATAAGGGGCCAGATTTGGACCAGGTCGTTCTCCTGCACGTTTTCCAGGAGCAGTTTCCTGGACCCCAAGTCCGGATGTTCTTGCCAGGCGCGGTGGAATTCGGTGAATACTTCCGGATCGCGCGGAGGATGCAAAACAAAACAGTGCGGGGACAAATATTCAACCTGGGCGGCCAGTTTTTCTATGTCCCGGATTACTCGCCCCACTCCCTCTTCCCAGGGCAGGTCCAGGGGCAGGTGGAGATGATATCCCATGTTCAAGTCCTTCAGGCCATGGGGTAGGTCGTGCTCGGTATAATTCAAGGAGGACTCGGTCTCGAAGAAAATCAACTCCACTTCGTCTACCAGGTGCTGCAGATAATAGCAATTGTCCCCTACCACTGCCGGCCATACAAAAGAGGGGGCGGCGATGAACCAGGGTGATTTTTTGTTGTGGAACGCAGACAAATCATACCTCCAATCTTTTCAGGGGAGAATTTTCGGATTTTTTGATACCCGTTACCTTGCAGAATCAGGAAAGCAGTCCGAGTTGTTTTTCCTTTTGTACTTTCTGCACCACGCTTCTTATCTTGTTCACCCCATCCCAGGGCAATAGATCCAGGAAAGGGCTCTTGTTCAGATGAAAATTCCTTCCATAGATTTTCCTGCTAGGAGAGCGGCTCAGGATCAAATTGTTTTTCGCCCTGGTAAGCCCCACGTAAAAGAGCCTTTTCTCCTCTTCCTCGTCTGGTTTGTTTTCCCCACCCGCTCTGCCGGACAAGAATTCCTTGCCAGCATAGGGCAAAATACCCTGTTCAAGGGCAGGCAAAAACACTGTATCGAATTCCAGGCCCTTGGCTGCGTGCAGCGTAATAATACGGATCTTTTGTGCTTTTTCCCTGACCCGGTCCAGTTCACTTTCCAGCCGGATCCAACTGAGCAGGTTGCTCCAACCTCCGTGTTCCTTGAAACTCTTTTTTAATTCCCGGAAGGGCTGACTCTTCCAGAAAAGCTGGTCAAAGGGGTAAATATCCTGAAAATAGATGGATATGGCCTGCGGCCCTTCGATAATAACTTTTTCCGGACAGTCCAGGGTTTCCTTGGAATCATCCGGGTTTATGCCCAAAAATTTGGCAGCTGTATTAAGTATCAATTCAATCCTGTGATCTTGCCAGAAAGGTGTGTTTTGGGGAACAAAACAGGGCAGCCCCATTTTGGTGAGATTGCGTTCCAGGGGCGGGATTAGTGCTTTGAAGCGTACCAATACAGCTATTTCTCCCGGACTGAGGGTGTCCTTGTCTTCCAGGTCCGCCTGCAAGTGTCCCGTACCCCCCAAAAGGCTTTTGATCTGTTGTCCTATCCAGACCGCTTCCTGCTCTCCGCTTTGGGCCTGATAAAAGGTCAAATTCCCCTTGCCTTCCTGCATGCTCTCCAAAAGCGGCATTTCAGGAAAAATGGAACTGGAGAAGCGCACGATGTCCTGTTTGTTGCGGTAGTTTTTGTCCAGGGAGATAGTGCTTAGTTCCGGCCAATATTCTTGCAGTTGCTTTTCAATATCCTTTATTGCTCCCCTGAAGCCGTAAATGGACTGGGCTGGGTCCCCGATGGCGAAAAGACCGTGGCCGTTGGAAGGCAACAGGTGATGCAATATGCTGGTCTGAAGCCTGGACAGGTCCTGTACTTCGTCCACCAGTACGTGGGTGTAGGGAAGGGATCCGGCATCAGTTTGCAGCCTGCAGAGCCAGCTATCAAGCAAATCTGCAAAGTCCACCAGGTTTAGATGCTCTTTCAACTGATAAAAGTTATTCCAGTATTCTTGCAATTCCTCCGGAATGTATTGCCTTTCCCTGGCCAGATTCAATTTGTCCCAGGCGGATAAAAGTTCCTTTTTAGTGGTTTCCGGATTGGCTTCTGCAAAGAGGTTAAAACCTTCCTCGTCCGAAAGTATCACGGGTGGTTCGGTATGGATGTTCAACCAGTTCTCATAGGCGATAGCATGCAGGGTGTCAGTTCTGGGGAGGCATTGCTGTTGTCCAAAGGTTTCCAGGAGCCTTTCTCCTATTTCTCTGGCAGCGGCACGGGTGAATGTGACCACCAGAACATGCCTGGGTTGTGCTCCCTGCTCCAGCAAATATTCCACCCTGCCCAGTAGAGTGCGGGTCTTCCCGGTACCCGGGCCCGCAATTACCAATGTTGGTTCTGATCCGGACTTGATGGCTTGCAACTGTTCCGGATTATAGCTGGGTTTTTGTTGTGTTTGCTGCTCTTTTGGCTGTCCTGTTTCGGTTTTGGGGGGCATGTCACTGAAATCAACCAGCTTTCCGGAACTCGACGGTATCTTGTTGTCATCTGCAAATAGGCTCTTGCCTTGTTGGAATTCCTTTTTCTCCTGGGGTGTGAACACGGAAATCGTGCCGAATTGTCCGTCAAAACCGGGGTCCCGGTATACCTGTCGGTTGCGCATTCGCAATATACCCTCTGCCAGTGGTGAGGAAAAGGAGCGTATCTCTTCCAAGGGGGCATTTTGCAGGATGTTCAGTTCCGAGCCCAGGGAATTTATCAGCCTTTTCTGTAAATTATAGACAGTCTTTGTCTGTGGCCCTTTTCCCAATATTTCGCTTATAACCTCGTTTAAAGGGATAAGTGAGGCATACCCGGGTGTATTGGATGGCTGTGCCGGCTGCTCCCGGTCAGCCAAACTGAATATCCGGTTCAGTACTCCCACAGTGAGATTTTTGCCGCATACTGGGCATTTGTTTCCGTGTTCCCTTGTCTCCCTGGGGTCCAGGACGACTCCGCATTTCCTGTGTCCATCCAAGTGGTATTTTCCTTCTTCCGGGAAGAATTCTACAGTACCCAGGAATTTCTGTCCCACACCGATTCCCTGCAACGCCCTGTAGATAGTTTCAAAGCTGGGTTCCCCGCTGAATATATTGGCTTCCCGGGCCAGCTTTTCACCGGAATGGGCATCGGAATTGGATACAAGCGTGTATTTGTCCAGGTCGCTCCAGAGCCAATTCATCTCCGGATCCGAGGAAAGCCCCGTTTCCAGTGCAAAGATATGTTTGGCCAGCGGGCCAAAGCATTCCTCCATGGTGTTAAAACCGGATTTGGATCCGAACAGGGAGAACCAAGGGGTCCAGATATGGGCAGGGATGAGAAAGGCAAGAGGGTCCAGTTCCAGTACCATTTCCAGGAGATCCTGTGAATCCAATCCCAGTATGGGACGCCCGTCTGACTGCAGATTGCCCATCTGACCCAGGCGCTGGTTCAGTTCCTTTGCCTTGTCCAGGGAGGGAGTCAGGACCAGGTTGTGGATTTTGCGCACCTGGCCGCCTTTCTTGTAAATGGAACTGATCTCGGTACAAAGTATGAACTTGGGTTCAACCGGGATATTGCTCCCTTCAATCCAGGGGACTTCCTGGTCCAGGCCGCTACTGTCTTTCAGCTTGAGCAGACCGCTCTCCTCTTGCTCCAATTCCCTTTCTATCTCCTCCATCCAGCCGGGATGAGTGAAGTCACCGGTACCAATGATTTTCAGGCCCTTTACTCCACCCCAAGCAGCCAGTTTGCGAATAGTCAGTTTCTTGCTGGTAGCCCTGGAATATCTGGAATGAATATGCAGATCAGCGTAAAATAAATCCATATCTGTCCTCTCGCTATTTTTTAGGGATAAGCCTGTAAAATTGGATATTTGCGTTTGTTTCGAGGGCAATCTCGACTACGAAGTAGCGAGGGCAATCTCGACTACGAAGTAGCGAGGGCAATCTCGACTACGAAGTAGCGAGAAAAGTCTTTTTTACACTTAACACCCTAACACCCTAACACCTTAACACCTTAACACCTTAAAACCTTAAAACCCTAACACCTTAAAACCTTAACACCTTAAAACCTTAAAACCCTAACACCCTAACACCTTAAAACCTTAACACCTTAAAACCCTAACACCTTAAAACTTTTTAAGTGTTTTTACTCTATGGATTCGGTCCCGGTTTGCTGTGTGTAATATATCCTTGCTTCTGCCCCCTCAAGTTGCAAATTCAAGATTTCGATCCAGGCACTGTTTTTATCCGCCAGGCGTTGGGCTATGGAAAGACCCAGGCCGGATCCGTCGTTCTTGGTGGTAAAAAAGGGATCGAATATTGAATTTTTATTCTTGGGATCAAAACCCGGACCGTTGTCTCTTATATAGATGTACTCACCNTTGTGGTTCTTGTCGTGTCCCAGTTCAACTTGTGCATTGTCGGATTGCAAGGAGGCTTGAGCAGCGTTCATAAGCAGGTTCATCAAGATCTGTTCCAATTGGACCTGATCCCAGATCCATATTTTGCCATCCAGCGAGGAGTCAATGTAAAAAGATACCCGGGACATTGATAGTTTCAGGTTTTCAACCGCGACTCTTACAGTTTCTTTCAGTTCGATTTCCTGTTGTTTGGCCTGCGATGGCCTGGCAAAGGCAAGAAAGTCCTTCAAAAGATGATCCAGCCTGTAGATATCTTTTTGGATAACATTGTAAAGCCTTTCTTTGCTGTGTTGGTCCAGGGAATCTTGATTTATCAGTTGCAGGCTGCCCTTGATTCCGGCCAGGGGGTTCTTGATCTCATGGGCCAGGCCAGCGGAGAGTTCTCCAATGGTAGCAAGTTTTTCCATTTGTTGTATACGCTCTTCCATTTCCTTTATCTTGGTAATATCGCTGAACAGTATCAAGGTGCTGTTTTCTTCGAATATCGGGGTAAAAGTTGCTCCGAATTTTTTATCGTCCTGATGGATTTCGGTGCGGATATTTTGGTTCCGGCNCATATTTTGAGATATTTCGGAGAGTTGTGGAAACAGGGAGTGCAATTTTTGTCCCAGCGCTTCTTCGTGGTGATGCAATCCGGTTTCTATAAGCGCCTGCCTGTTTATTACCGAAATGTTCCCGGACTGGTCCACTACAATCAGGCCGCTGTTCATCCAGTCGAACACCTTGGATTTCAGGTTCTCGGAGCGCCGGAGTTCCTTTTCCTTGACCGTTATATCGGACAGGAGCTGATCCTCATTAGCAAATCCCATTCTTAACAACATCAAGACCAGGCCCAATGCCAGAAACTGCAAAAAAAGGTGGTAGAATACCTGATTCAGTGAAAGGTCCGGAGTATAACCTATACCGGTTTGCATGAAGAATTGATAAAAGGAAGCGGAAACAAAGAAGAGGCCGATTATCACCCCGATTATATTTGCTATCCTGACTCCCAGTATACGGCCGTACAAAAAGAGTATTACCAAAAAGACAAAGTTGAAATTGCTTGCTATGCCCCCGGTTATCAGAGAGAGGAAGGTGGCAAGTACGAGATCGGAAAATAACTGCATCCGGAAGAAAAAGATTATGTTGATGAAGTATCGCCAGGTTATAATAAAAAACAAGGTCAAACCGAAGCCGAGAGCCAAAAAAACGGTGTATTCGGGAATGCTTATAAACAGGAATTTATCCTTTTGCGGAGATTTAGTGAACCAGGTGATTGCCAGGGGGATGAGAAGCAAGATCAAAAAAAGCAGACGTATCAGGCAGACTTTTATCACCTTTTGTTCAAGGTGGGTCCTGGTATCGAGGCCGTTGGGATAGTGTATGTTACTAGAGTCCGCATTCTGTTGGATCATCTTGCAATTTGTCCAAAGTGTGTTTTAAAGTGGGTAAAAGCGGGGCAAGATTGGTCTCCACCGCACCCGGATTCCCCGGTAGGTTGACAACCAGGGTCTTGCCGGCAGTGCCGGCCAGTGCCCGGGAAATAACTCCGCTGGAAGTCTCGGCCAGGGAAGCCTGCATCATTTGATGTTCAAATCCGGGCAATCGCCTTTCCAGTATGCGGGAAGTTGCTTCCGGTGCTATGTCTTGGGAGGTTATCCCGGTGCTTCCTGTGGTCACTACCAAGTCAAAGGACTGTTCCAGGGCCAGATTGGCCAATAGTCCGCTTAGGCCTGTGAGTGAATCCGGAAGGAGATAGTTTTGTTCCCAGCAAATCGGGAGGTAGCTATTTATCAGCCTTGAAATTACCGGACCGCTTCGGTCGACGCGTTCACCCAAGGCCCCTTTTTCGCTCAAGGTTATGCGGGCCAGGGAGTAGTTTTCCTTCCAAACCTCGTATTTACGGGGATTTTGATCGATTTCCAGGTGTTGCATTGACCTGGCCCGGAAAGCGGGCTGGGCAGTATTGTCCCGGGTAGGCAGCCACAAGAACTGGATTATTTGTAAGTGCGGGCTCTTTCTATCCGGACCCATAAGGCTGCCTACCGGAAACTTTTCCTGTAGGTCACGATCCAGGAGTAGCCCCTGCTGTTCGAAACCTTGCAAGGGATTGTTCGCCAACAGGACGTATTCATCCTGTTCAAAACTGGTAGTACCTGTTTGCGCCTTGATGTAAGCCATTTCGACTATTGATTCTCGGCAGAGTTTCTTTGCCAGGGCTGCTCCTCGCCTCTGGCCAGGCGAAGTATGTTCTCCCTGTGTTTGCCGTATACCAGGAACATGACTATTATACTCGCGACAAGCATGCCCCAGTTGCCGGAAACCAGGATGAACAGGGGAAGCAGTGTTACCAGGGTCAAGGATCCCAGAGATACGTGACCGGTGGCGAAAACAAGCAAAATGCAGATAACCAGGGACCAGAACAAGGGACCCGGGGTCAAGACTGCAAACACCCCGATGGTGGTTGCCATGCCCTTACCGCCTTTTGTGTTCAAAAATACGGAATACATGTGGCCAATTATAGCCGCCAGGCCAGTCAAGCTCAAAAAGAGGGCTGAACTGCTTATTCCTGTGGCGATAATAACGGGCAGGCAGCCTTTGGCAATATCCAGTACAAGGGTAAGGACACCGTGTTTGGCTCCGCAAGTCCTGGCTACATTGGTGGCACCGGTGTTTTGGCTACCCACTTCGCGAAGGTCGATACCTTTTGTCGCCTTGGCTATTATTAGGCCAAAAGGTATGGATCCCAAAATATAGACCACGATCAACCAGCCGATAGTAACAAAAATGTTTTCCATTACTCCTCCCACGTTTTTTGAATTTTAATTTCATTGTTCAAGGGATTGATTTTACCCAACTGTACCCTGTATTCCTTGCCAACATTCACCTTGTCTCCGAAAAGATTGGTCGGAGCGCGTACGTAAATATTTTCCCTCGGCAGGGCAACTGTTACCATTTTGTCGTCCTTGGAGACAACTATCGCCTTCCAGGTAACAATTTTACACCATCTTTGAAAATAAAGCAACTTCCAATACCTGAGTCTGTACCTCTGAATTTTTGTTATAGTCTGCATCCTTGAATTGAGCCTGGAAATGTTGGACTTCAGCTCTTCCCTGGACCAGGGGGATTGGTCAGGAAAAAAGTGGGCAACTATCTGTCCCATGTTCAGCAAGTCCGGATATCGCCTGAGCGGAGAAGTTATGGGGGCATAACAGTTTACTCCCAAACTTGTATGGAATCCGGGCTGAACACTGAAGGTGCTGCTGCTCATCTCGCGCATCTTATTGAATATTTCCACGGGGTCTTCCCATATTCCCTTGCATTCCGGGGAAATATTGATTTCCTGACTGCGGTGCAGGAGGGGAAGCCCTGTTTCCTGGGCCCATTTGGAGACCGCCATGTTGCCAAGTATCATGAATTCGCTCACGATAAGTTGGGCCCCGGGATTGCTGCTAGGCTCTTTTAACACCACTTCCACATCATTGCTGGAGTCTTGCAAGGGGAATATCTTCACCAGGGGCTCATTTTGTTCGAAGATAACCGCTCCGTTGTCCAGCCTTTTTTGTTTCAGCTTCCGGGCAAGACCCAGGGCCAAGTTGTAAAAGGGGTGGGATTCCTGCTGGAGTATTTCCTCTATTTGGGGGTAAGTGAGGTTTTGTTCTATTTTGGTCCAGGTAATCCTGGGGTCGATATTTTCGATATTTGCATCTGAATCCAGGCTGATATCCAGCAAAAGCACTGGCTTGTTTTCCTGCGCATGCAGGCTGTACAACCCTGAACTAAGTGTTTCCGGCAGCATATGGGTTGTGCCTTCGGGTAAATACAGGCTGCTGCAGCGGGAAGCTACCACCCTGTTCAGATCGGAGTTGAAATCCCAGACAAGCGAAGGGCAGGCAAAGGCCAGATAAACCCTGTAACCTGAGGAAGTACTCTCCAAGGCAAAGGCGTCGTCTATGTCGGTAGTAGTAGCAGAATCAACACTGACCAAAGACAGGTCCTCGGGTTCCTTCTGTCTTTGCATCCTGGATATCTCGTCTTGATGCCTGGATATTTCCTCCTGGAATTGTTCGGTCCAATCGTCTCCCCAAATATATTCAGCCTGGTCCAGGAGGTAATTGTAGTGCGGAGGCAAAACTCCCCACAATTGACAGAGGATGAGGGGGAGGTGTTCCTGCGGGGGGAGGTGCTTACTCAACTGTTTCCATAATCTTTGGAATTCAGCGTTTTCAGGTTCAGCGACCCCTTTTAAAAGCAGCTCCTTTAACTCGGATTCTATATCCCGGGAAAGGCTGGGAGGTTGTATTTGACCACCCTTGTAGTATTTGTCCCAGAGTGCCTTTAAAAATTCCTGACCGTAACTTATCAGGTTTGCCTCTTTTCTCTTGGCTTCCTCTTGTAGTTTCTTTTCCTGCACTGTATCCCAATCGTAAATAACAAAGTTGGGAGGGACAAATTTAAAGTGCATCTGGTAGCAGAGCAGTGCTCTGCCCAATGCGGCTTTACTGTCTATGTCCGGTTCATTCCAGATCAAGGTCGCAATCCAGTCGATACTCCCCTCGCTCAGCTCTCCCTGCAACAACTCCCAGATTTCCTGGGGGTCCAGTTGCTGCACCAGGCTGGTCCTGTACCTGTCGTGCCGGATAATTGCTTGCAGGATGCTTTCCCTGGACTCCTTGTCCCGGACCACGGGGCCCTCCCAGGGTAGTACCCTGGATACAGGCAGTTTCAAGACTCTCTTGTTGATGTTCAGCAGGCGAAAGTGTTTTTGGGCAGTTTCAATCGCACATCCAATAACTGTCTGGTTATCCTGAAGGTACTCTACAATGCAACCCTGATCTATTTGCCGGGGATGTTTTTCTATCATATTTTTGTTTTAACCGTTCACGGGGCCGCCGTGAACCGGAGACCCCAACCCTGTGAAGGGTTGCTTCGTGTTTATTAGTGCTTAAATGACCTTTGAGCGGTAAATACCATGGCGGCCTGGGGCTCCGCCTCGTTGACAGCCTGGATCACCTCGAAATCGCTCATTGAGCCACCGGGCTGGGCTATAGCGGTTATGCCCTGGTCGATTGCCAGGTCCACCCCGTCCCGGAAGGGGAAGAAGCCGTCCGACACCATGACTGATCCTGGCAAACCACCTCTGTCCTTCTGGGAGTTTTGTTCTATTTTCCGCAGTATATCAGCGTATTCCTGCTCTGTTCTGGCTCGTGCCCTCAAGTCGTAAAGCGAGAGTGAGGTTTCGGAGTAGGTCAGTTGATCCGCGTACTTGGTATAGGTCTTGTGTATAGTAAGGTCCACACATCCCACCCTGTCTTGTTCACCGGTGCCTATACCCACGGTGGTGCCATTGCGGGCAAATATCACCGAATTTGAGGTTACTCCGGCCTCCACGGCCCAGGCGAATACCAGGTCCTCTGCCTCCTGCTCGGTAGGGGCGCGAGCTGTTACGGTTTGCTCCTCCTTTTCGGCCTGGGCTGGAAGAAAATCTTCGGGCTCCAGGATTTTGTTCCGAAAGGAGAACTGAGCGATCATTCCACCGTCTATCAGGCTCTTTATGTCCAGATACGGCATGTTGACGATTTCTTCCAGGCTGGACAGGCGAGTGATTTGTAAGATCCTCAGGTTTTTTCTTTTCGCCAGGATGTCCAGGCTGCCTGGTTCGAAATCCGGGGCAGCTACAACCTCGAAATAGTAATTGTTGATGAATTCGGCTGCCTCGCGCGTCACGGGGGTGTTGACCACCAGAGTGCCACCGAATGCGGCGATACGGTCACTGAAATAGGCGTTCTTTATGGCTTCGTAAATTCCCTCTTGAGTCCAGGAAGCCCCGCAGGGATTGTTGTGTTTCAAGATAACCGCAGCAGGCTTCTTGGTCAGGTATTGCAGTATGTTGATACCGTTGTCCACGTCAGTCAAATTGATTTTGCCCGGATGTTTGCCGGATTGCAACATGTCTTCGCTTTTTATGCCAGAAAGGAGTTTGTGATTTGGTCCCCTGAAAGTTACTCCACCCAGTTCCAGATCACCCTGTCTTAATTCGTAGAGTGCCGAGGGTTGATCCGGATTTTCACCGTACCTCAAGCCTTTTTCAGTATCCTGGATGTTCCAGGTCTTCTTTTTGTAAATAAGTTCCCGGTCCCCGATTGTAAAATGTATTTCCCCCGGAAAAGGATCTTCTTGCATACTTTGATACATTTTTTTCAACTTACTCATGGATTGACTCCTTGGATTTAATCTTTTAATAATAACTAGCAAATCATGGAAAGTGAACTTATTAACAGTTCCGGTGAAATCCTTCAACTTTAAAATTACTGTAAAAGTAAATCATGTTGANAGTGAATGCTAAACCTTTATTAATCAATAATTTACAGATAACTAATGCTACAGCGTAACTTTAAATTACAATCATCCTTGCCATTCCGGCCCCTGTATCGGATTACGGGGCAGGCTTTGAGCCGGAATCTAGTTTTTTTCCAGCTCTTTTAAAAATGGTTGGATTTGTTTCTGGATCCCTGCTTTCGCAGGAATGACGGATGTAAAAAGAAACTTTAGCTGTAGTGCCAGTGCTTGAACGAAAACTCACCGTGCTGAAATTGTGTATAAATTTTTTCAGCTGGTAGCTTAAAATATATAACTCTCAAGGCGGGGGGATGATTTGGAAAATTCCTTAAAAAAGATAGCAGAACAATTGAATAGTTTTGACGAAGCTTCCCTGACTGGATTGTGGGAAAAATACCATGATATTGTCAAGGAATTCGAACCCACGAAAAGATGGGAGGAAGCGGCACTGATTCTAAGCATGATTCAGGGGCTGCGCTGGAAGAATCAGCTGTTCAATACCAAATGGGCGGAGTTGGAAACTCCCTGGTCCACGGAAGGTGAAGATGAGTCAGCAGAGAACGGACCGGAAACGGAAAACAGTGCTTCCTCTGAAAACAAGCAAACCGGGGAAAAGGGAAAGGTGATTTCTTTTTGGCAGAAAAAGGACAACCAGGAATAAATACGCTTGACACTTCAGCGAAACTTTAAGCCTTGCCGGGTGGCCCACTTTTGCTCCAAGTGCTTGGCTTTGCAAGCCAATCAAGTCGCACAGTGGACAACCCGGCTGCGGCTTAAATAGTTTTCTCAGAAGCTTGATATAAAACTTTCGCAGTAGTGCTAAGTCTAGTACCAAAAGTTGGAGTACTTTTCCAGGTGAGCTGTCTGGCCCCAATCCATGCTCGGCAAAGGCTGAAGGAAATTAATATGGATTGCAGACGTCGGCGATTTGGCAAGAGTATTTTTACGGCAAATAAAAGGAGAAACAGATGTCAAAAAATTGTGTGGTAATCGGTGCACAATGGGGTGATGAAGGCAAGGGAAAGATAGTGGATCTTTTGACCGAACAGGCGGATGTGATAGCGCGTTTCCAGGGAGGCAACAACGCGGGGCATACGCTTGTGGTTGGAGATCAAAAGGTAATACTGCACCTGATCCCCTCCGGGGTCCTGCATCCCGGGAAAAAGTGCCTTATAGGAAACGGGGTGGTCCTGGACCCGGAAGTGTTTTGCAAGGAACTGGATCATCTTATGGAATCCGGGGTGAACGTGGGTCCGGAAGATGTCAGGATCAGCAACAAGACCCACCTTATTATGCCCTATCACCGAGAAATGGATAAATTGAGGGAGATGAAGAAATCGGGGAAGGACAAGATAGGTACTACAGGTCGGGGGATAGGCCCGGCTTACGAGGACAAGGTCGCCAGAGTCGGGATTCGGGCCTGCGATATCCTGGACCCGGATTTTATGCAATATAAGATAGAAAAGGCGCTTACTGAGAAAAATGTCCTTTTTCAGCACTATTTTGGAACGGAAACGATGAGCAGGGAACAAGTCTGGGAACAGGTCAGGTACTGGGCTGAAAGGATCCGGCCCTACCTGTCGGATGTCTCGGGGGAGATTCAACAGGCCCGGAACGAGGGCAAGAGTATCTTGTACGAGGGAGCTCAGGGTGTGCATCTGGATATAGACCACGGCACCTATCCCTTTGTTACCTCCTCCAATACAGTGGCGGCGAATGCCTCCACCGGCAGTGGTTCCGGATTGGATATGCTGGACAGGGTTGTGGCAGTGGTCAAGGCCTACACTACCAGAGTGGGTTCCGGCCCTTTCCCTGCCGAATTATCCAGTGAAGTAGGCAGGCACATACAGGAGAAAGGCGACGAATTCGGTGCGACTACCGGAAGGGAGAGGCGGTGCGGCTGGCTGGACCTGGTTATGTTGAGGGAGTCGGTTAGATTAAGCGGTGCCAGTGAGATCGCCTTGACCAAATTGGATGTTTTGAGCGGCCTGGAACAGTTGCATTTGTGCACTGCCTATATGTATAATCAGGAGGAGATAAAATATCCCCCCCAGATAGAAAATGGCCTGGAAGCTGTGGAGCCAGTGTACAAGTCCTTGGACGGCTGGTCCGAGGATGTGTCAAAGGTGCAGAAATGGGAGGATCTCCCGCTTGCAGCCAAGAATTATCTGCAAGCCATAGAGGAGGAAACCGGGGTCAAGGTATCCATAGTGTCCGTGGGTCCGGACAGGGAGAGCACCTTGAGGCTGGATTGATGCAACCGGATCAAGTGCCGGAAAGGGCAGTGCCTGGCACTGTTTGAAACATTAACCCGAGGCTGGGTGGATAACAATGGTTGCAGTGGGTGAAGCCAAGGAAGAGGTGATGCAATTACCGGATCAGGAAAGGGTCCTGGGATTTTTGGATTGCTTTGCCTCCGATCCCCCGAATGTCGTGCTTTTGGAAGGGGGAGGCCCGGAGGAGAGAGAGCAGTGCGCCCTATACTGGAGCGCGTTGCTGAATTGCAAAAGTGCATCCTCGGGTCCGTGTCTGGAATGTTCGACATGTACACGCATTTTTTCCGGGACATTCAGGGACCAATATTTTTTTTCCGGCAGTGAGGGGCCGATCAAGATAGAGGATGTCCGCGGGATCAGGAACGTGATGGGTCAAAAGCCGGATAGTGACGGCTTTCGAGTGTTTATAGTCAGCCAGGCACAGGAGTTGACCTCCTCAGCTGCCAATGCCCTGTTGAAGTCCATGGAGGAGCCCTTGCCAAACAATGCCTTTGTCCTGCTTGCACCGGAGCGGAACAAGCTTTTGCCCACGCTGGTCTCCAGAAGCTGGGTGCTGACGCTGAAGTGGTCAGATGCAGGTTTTGCCGGTCTTGAAGAGGTGCAGGCCTGGGTGGAGAGATTGCTCGATTTTTGGGACACCGGGAAAGGACTCTTTGAACATACGGCAAAAAAGAGTGATGTAGATGCGGATTTGGTCAGGCATATAATCGGGGTTTGCCAAAAATCGCTGTTGCATTTGATGATCGGCAGATTGGAGGACCCGGTTTCCAAGTACTGGAATTCCTGTCTTGACAGTACTTATTTCGGCAATTTGGACAACCTGTTCAAAAAATCCCTTCAAGCCTTGGATTACCAGGTCAATCCCCCCTTGGTGCTGGATTGGTTGGCTATCCAGGTCTACCAGTGGTGCAATCTCGACCGGAGTTGAGTAATCGGTTTTTACTTGACTTTTGCACGGTAAGGTTTTAGTTTTCGTCAACTTTTGTTGTTTCTTCCACCCTGCACAGATGCGTGATTGAATGGTTCAACACCCATGCAGTGCAAATGAATTTCAAAACAGGAAAAAGGAGTGCAAATGTACGAGTTGCTCAGGGGACCACTGGCCACCGCTTCTTTTATTATATTTTTTCTGGGAATAATTTACCAGATAATCCGTTTCTTTACACTTACCAGAAAGTACCAACCCGTATCCAGGATTAACGGATTCACGCGCACCGATAAGAAACAAAACAAACCTTCCCCTGCGATACAGAAATTGGCCAAAAGAAAGGGCAATGTCATGGGGATGGAACCCAACATGGCCGTGATCACCACGATATTCCATATTTTGGTGATAGTTACCCCGGTATTTTTACTTAGCCATAATATACTTATCCTGGAGTCCTGGGGATTCAGTCTGCCTTCTTTTTCGGAAGCCTTTTCCGATTTCTTGACCTTGCTTGTCCTGGCATTCGGTGTCTTTTTTTTGTACCGCAGGGTCATTTTGGCAAAAGTAAGGGCTGTTAGCAGCCTGTCGGATTATTTAACCTTTCTGGTGGTGTTTCTCCCCTTTATTACAGGATTTATAGCTTATCATCAGTTCTTTGCATACAAGTATATGATCATTCTACATATGTTAACCGGGGAAATAATGCTGGTATGTTTGCCTTTTAGCAAGCTGGTGCACATGTTGTACTTCTTTTTGAACCGGTTTTTCCTGGTGAGTGAATACAATTTCGGCCCCGGAGGCAGGGTCTGGTGAGACCTGCATACAGATTAGCATACTGAATGTGGACTCTGTGTAAAGTTACAGACTTGATTTTCGCAGTTTTCTTTTGGTAAGGAGATGGACATGGATAACAATAGTGAGATGCAAGTGGACACCCAAAAGATCAGGGATCTTATCAACCAGGACAAATCCATGATCAAGCTGATGTTGAAAGTGTGCGCCCATTGCAGTATGTGCGCGGAGAGTTGTTTCTTGTATGTGCATAGTCCTGATGACCCCAAGTATATCCCTTCCTATAAGATGCTCAATTCAGTGGGTTACCTCTACAAGAAGAAGGGCAACGTGACCTGGGAGGATTTGGAGAGAATAAAGGAGATCGTCTGGGACAATTGTGTACTTTGCACCAGGTGTTATTGTCCCCTGGGAGTTGATATTCCCAGGATGATTTCCCTGGCTCGGAAAATCTGCAGGAGTCAGGGTGTTTACAAGGAATACAATACGTGATCTCGAGTGCGGAGGTCAAGAAAACTATATGCCGTTGAAGTCAAAACAGGGGTTTAACCGGAGGAAAAAATGATCAAGATAGAACAAAAGCCGTTCCAGGAGATAGTTGACTGTATCCAGGTGTACGATCATATCTTGAATGTTGGCTGTGGTGGATGTGCTTCCGTATGCATGGGAGGTGGGCAGAAGGAAGTAAATATACTGAATGCGGAACTGGAGATGTATTTTGATGAGAAGGGCCAAAACAAGGAGATTGGCTCCTACACCGTGGAACGGGCTTGCAATATGACTTTTCTGGAGGAATTGGACGAGGTGGTCAAGGATTACGATTGCATCTTGTCCATGGCTTGTTCTGCCGGAGTGCAGTTCATTGCTGAGAGGTTCCCAAGCAAGCCGGTCTTTCCCGCTATAAATACCGTGGCAATAGGAGTGGACAGGGATATTGGGCTCTACGAGGAAAAATGCAGGGCCTGCGGGGATTGTGTTATCGGATATACTGGCGGTATCTGCCCGGTGACCAGGTGCGCCAAGGGACTTTTCAATGGTCCCTGCGGAGGTACCAACGAGGGGATGTGCGAAGTGCACAAGGACATCCCCTGTGCTTGGTACGATATACACGAGAGGTTGAAAGCCCAGAACAGACTGGAAGACATTTATAAAATCCGGGAGCCCATGGAATGGCAGAATCAGGTTCAAAGAGCAGTGGTGCATCCGGATTATGCCCATAGATACATGGAGGAAGAGTAACCGTTCAAGGATTCGGCCTTGTCCAATCGTGGCCGGATAGGTTAAACATCCTCTTAAATCGGCAACAGTGCAATATTGGGGGGATTGCAATCCAGGCTTCGAGCGCTCCGTTTGGAATAATTACAACTAGCTAAGGGAATTATGGATTTTTCACTACTTTTTTGTGTCCTGGGGCTGGCCTTTATTTTGGAAGGTCTGCCCTATTTTTTATTTGCAGAGAAAATGCCTTCAGTCTTGAAAATGCTCATGGAGCAGCCTCCGTCCTCCCTCAGGAAAATCGGAGTGGGTGCTATTCTGATCGGCTTGTTACTGGTTTATTTTGGGAGGAGCATCTGACTTGTGAGCAGTGTGCAAAAAGACTATACCGGAGTTTATGCCCTTGTATCCGGTATTGCTAAATCCCGCCTCCCTTAACTCCTCCTTGATTTCCTCCGGCCCTGGAAAATTTCGGATCGTACTTGCAAGATAGGAATAAGCCGACTTGTCCCTGGAAATGATCTTGCCCAGGCAAGGCAGCACCCTGGAGAGATAGAAATTGTATATACCTCCCCAGATCTTTTGCCTGCCGCTGCCGAATTCCAGGATGCACAGCTTGCCTCCGGGTGTCAAAATACGTAGAATTTCGGAATATGCAAGGCTGCGCGGCAATACGTTTCTTATCCCGAAGGAAATGGTTATACAGTCAAAGCTGTTTTCCGCGAAGGGAAGGGTCTTGGCATCCGCACAAACGGGAATGATCCTGCCCCGGGTATCCTTTTTCAGTCCATGAATCAGCATTTTTGCGGATAAATCCGCAGCGTGGATATAGTGATCCGGAAAATTTTCACTCAACTTTTTGCAGACATCCAGGGTGCCTGCTGCCAAGTCCAATATACGCCTGTTGGAGCCGGTCTGTACTTCGGAAACCAGCCTTTTTCTCCAGTAAAAATCCATGCCCAGGCTCAGGAAATGATTCAGAAAGTCGTACCATCTGGATATGTTTCCGAACATGGCTTTTACGTTCTGGTCGTGCCGGGAAAGCCGATAGTCAGTGTCAGTGGAGTTGGGCTGGGCTGGGGTCATGAGTCGTCGTTGGGATCTTCCTGGGTTGTATCCTGCTTGATGGTGTTTAGGACTTCATTGTATATCGGGGCAAAGAACTGATCGAAATTATTCGGGGAAATGCGGCCGATCTCAATGAATTTGACCACGATTTCCTTTGCCACTTGCAGAGCTTGTTTTTGATGCTTGTCCATTAAATATGTCCTCGTACTTGAACCGAATTGTTGGAAAACCCGCCCGGAGGGGGAAATGGTCTTGACCCAATCTCTTAGGTCCAAACCGGACGGGAAAAGAGAGAAACCTCCTGAGCCACCCTCTTTTTTTTAAAAGGTTTTAAAGTTTTAAAGTTTTAGGGTTTTAAGGTGTTAGGGTTTTAAGGTGTTAAGGTTTTAAAGTTTTAGGGTTTTAAGGTGTTAGGGTTTTTTAAGGTTTTCTCGCCCCGCCCTGCCAAGAGACGGGGTTGAGATTGCCAAGGTTTTACAGTGTTAAGGGCTGAATACCATCCTTTAACCCTAAACGATTTACCGGTGAATATATTCTATTCTTCCAGGTCCTTGAGCAATTCCCGGATTTCCTGTTTTAATATACTGGCTGCAGCAGTTGGGACTTCTTCCCGAATNTGCGTTGATAATTCGTTTTTCAGTTTCTCCTGGGTCTCCTGCAAATCCTCTTTGGTCAAGAACTGGGAAAAATCTGTATCCGGTTGAACGCTTCCAACGATTTCTTCCTTGTTCTTCTGGAGTTCTTCCTGTATTTGTCCCTGCAGGCTTTCCCGAAGTTCCTGCATCTTGTTTTGCAAGGAGGTCTGCATGTTTTCGTCGATTTTGTTTACCACGGAGTCCTGGAACTCTTCCCAACCCTGGAGTTGACCCAGTTTTTCATCCACGGTTCGGGAAATCCTGGATTCAATATCGTCCAATCCCGGCATGGAGGCGAGCGTTTCCTCCATTCGTTCCAGCCGGTTTTTGACTTCTCCGGACAGGTTGGCGATTTCACTTGGATCAAATGACTGGGTGGCTTCCTCTTCCTGTTCCGGTTCTAGGGATGTTTCTGCTGTTTCGGGAGTTGCTTCAGGCTCTTGCCCTTCTTGTTCGCCTTCCAGGGAGATCTCTTGCTCCGGGGTTTCTTCCGGGCTTGAAGCTTCCTGTTCCAGGCTGGCGGTTTCCTCGCTTGCGGGTTCTTCTGTCTTTTGTCCTTCCTCTTCTCCTTCCAGATCCAAGTCGCTTAAAAGGTCGTCGATTTGTTCGTCGCCCCCTGAGCTTTGCACTTCAGAAGCCGTTTCCCGGTCCAGGCCTGATTCAGCGGTGGGAGCATCCTGTTCCAAAGTGACAGTTTCCTCGCTTGCGGATTCTTCTGTCTTTTGTCCTTCCTCTTCTCCTTCCAGGTCCAAGTCGCTTAAAAGATCGTCGAGTTGTTCGTCGTCCCCTGAGTCTTGCTCTTCAGCTGCTGTTTCCTTGTCTTGACTTGTCTCAGCAGCAGGAGCGTCTTGTTCCGAGTTGGCGGTTTCTTGGTTGCTAGCTTCTTCGGTTTGTTCGTCCCCACCTTCCAGGTCCAGGTCGTTTAAAAGGTCGTCGAGTTGATCAGTGTCATCATCGCTTGCTTCTTCAGGGTTTTCGGCTGCAGTCTTGTCTTGGCCTTCTAGAGTGTTTTCCAATTCCTGGTCCAGGGACTCGCCGAATTCGCTCTGTGCTTGAGATCCTTCTGACTGTTCCTTTTCCTGCTCATTATCCAATTCCTCGAACAAGGAATCCAGATCCATGTCGTCTTCTTGCTCGCTTGCCGAACCCTCTTCGCTTTCCTGCTTGGAACTTTCCCCGGTTTCCTCGAACAACTTCTCCAGTTCCTGGTCCAGTTCCTGTTCATCGAACTCCGAATTGTCCGAGGACTGACTGCTGTCCTGGGGAATTTCCCCTTCTTCGACCACCTCGGTCAATTCAATGGGTTCCTCTTCATTTTGTTCATTTTTTTTATCTTCTTGCATAGTTCACCCCGTGGTAGAAATTTATAAGAATATAAATTATATATTTTGCCGGGTCATTGTATTGGCTTGATCCCGTGGATTTTTTCTCCAACCCTGATAGGGCTGGAGAATGTAATCTTTTTATTATGTAATTGTAATTTAAGTTAATGATGGACAACATGTCAAGCATGCACGAAAAATTTGTCCAGGGTTTAAAATTCGACTTTTTTGGCTGCCTCCAGGGTCTGTTCAAAGTCCTTCCGGGTGTGCACAAAAGATGTAAATATGCATTCAAAGTTGGAAGGCGGCAGGTAAATACCCTGCTTGCGCATCTGATTGTAGAATTTCTTGAACAGGTTGAGGTCTGTTTTTTGTGCGGAATCAAAATCAGTTACCTCCTCCGAGGTAAAAAACAGGCTGAACAGGGATCCCAGGCAGTTCAACCGGATCGGCACGCCTTTCGAAGCCAGGATCTCGGATAGTTCCTGTGCAAACTCCCGGGTGTCGTTGGCCAGGGATTGATAATCACTCTTGGAGAGCAGGTTCAAGGTGGTCAGCCCCGCAGTCATGGCTACCGGATTGCCAGCCAGTGTTCCTGACTGGTATACGCTTCCACAGGGGGCGAGATGATCCATGATATCGCTGCGTCCGCCGAAGGCCCCCACCGAGAAACCGCCACCAATTATTTTCCCCAGGCAGGTCAAATCCGGGGTGACGTTGTAATATTCCTGTGCACCACCGAAAGATATTCGAAAACCGCTTATGACTTCGTCGAATATCAGCAGGGAGCCGTATTTATTGCTGGTTTCCCGGAGTTTTTGCAAAAACTCGCTCCGTGGGGGCACCATGCCCATGTTTCCGGCAACCGGTTCCACTATTATAGCTGCTATTTCGTCTCCGTGTTGTTCAAAAATCGCCTCTACCGCATCATTGTCGTTGTACGGGGCCAGCAAGGTCTGTTTAGCTGTCTCCTCTGGGACTCCCGGAGTTCCGGGTATTGCAAGGGTCGCCACGCCGGAGCCGGCCTGTGCCAAAAGATTGTCAACGTGACCGTGATAACAGCCTATAAATTTCAACACCTTGTTTTTCCCGGTATGTGCCCTGGCAACCCTGAGGGCGCTCATGGTGGCTTCAGTCCCGGAATTGACTATCCTGACCTTTTCTATGCTGGGAACAGCCTGCCTGATGCTTTCTGCAAGTTGGATTTCCTGGGAACAGGGAGCACCGAAACTGGAGCCTTGGTCCACTGCGTTGTGGACTTCCCGGGTTACTTCCGGGTGAGTGTGGCCCAGGATAAGCGGACCCCAGGACATGACATAATCTATATATTCCTCGCCCTCTTCAGAAAAGATATGACTCCCGCTGCCCTTTTTAATTAGTAAAGGGGTGCTTTCCACGCTGTTGCAGGCTCGAACCGGGCTGTTCACCCCTCCGGGTATAAATTGCTTCGCCTTGTTGAAAAGCTCTTCGGAACTGCTCATATTTACCTCCGATGGTTGTTTGTTGTTAGTTATTGGTTCTACGTTCCCCGTTCACGGTTCACGGTTGAAGAAAATAGAAATTAAAAAATCCAAGTTATCTCGGAATGTTAATATAAAACTTTCTAAGTAGTATTAATGATTGATTGTTGTCCTCCAGACATCCTGTATTAACTACCATGGCCTGAGATGGTACCAAGAAGCAAGAAAGATATTTAGACTCTTGTCCTTATTTAATCCCATAATCACGTAAGCACATAAACACGTAATCACTGTCTTCCAAAAAAATCAAAAATACCTCATGGACGTCTTTTTCAGTTCCCGGTCGCTAAACAGGAGTTCGTAATTTTGTAGACCGGTTATGCTTTGGATTTCCTTTACTATTTTCTCGCAGTCTTGTTCAGACTGGGCGTGGATCATTGTATACAGGTTGAAAGGCCAGTCCGGGTTGCTTTTCCTTTTATAGCAATGACTTAT
>JGI1684J13235_1000062_pt1 | contig 36816 bp, 29 predicted proteins | sample PonA232FremontCA_2_FD_13235 | JGI IMG/M metagenome (IMG submission 13235) | reverse complement strand
CCCGCCATCGACGGCGATCGACACCGAATCGAGCGCAACGACGGTCTCGCCGCCCCCGTCGTACCGGCGGGTCACGTCGGTCAGCTCAATCGCGGTCACGGAGCCGCCTCCAGCCGAGTGCCGCCCCGAAGCCGATCGTCGCCGACCCGGCGATTGCGCCGACGAGCGATAGCGGGATGCTCGAACCGTCGTCGCCGTCGTCAGACTCGACTCGGGCGTCGTACTCCAACTCGACGGTCCGCTCGTAGGGGTCGCCGTCGGCGAGGTACCTGACGGTCACGGGAACCGTCGTAGCGTTCGCATGGTCGACGTCGGCGGTCACGTCGAACCTGACAAACTGGCTCTCGGGGACCGTCCCGACGAAGTACTCCCGGGCCGGATAGGTCGGCTCGACGTGTTCGGTTTCGCCGAGCGAGACGACCGCGCTGTTGACCTCGCCCAACCCGACGTTCGCGGCGTGGCCGGTCACCGTCACGGTCCCGTTTCGGACGGCCATATCGACGTCGGTGACGGTGATTTCGCCGCGGTTCGGGCGGTACTCGAGCGTCGTCGTACTGGTGTTTCGGCGGGAGCCGATATCGTAGGCCGCCTCAAACTCGATCGTCGTCGGGTCCTCGAAGTCGCCGGCGTCGAAGAGAACGGTCTCGGATTCGCCGGGGGCGACATCGGCGACCGCTATGCGGGCGAGCGTCTCCTCAGCGCTTGAGGGCCTGACGGCCACCCGCCGGGCGGTGCCCTCGCCGAAGTTCGTCACCTCGACGCGGACGAGCGGCGTCCGAAGCTCCGGCTCGCTCTCGTCGTCACCCCCGTCACCCAACAGCCCGCCGGTGTCAGCGCCCAGATCGACGTTGAGATTTTCATCCTCCTCTAGTTCGGAGGGAAGGACTGTCCGAGCGTCAACTTGGACGTCATCCTCAACGCCGGCAGCGTCGACTCCGCCGACGACGATCGTCACGGGGCGAACCACGGTGACGTCCTCGTCGGCCTCGGTTTCGGTCTCGACGACGAGTTCGAGTTCCTCGACGCCGGGGTCGGAGAAGGCGGTCGCGAGTTCGAGCGTCACGCTGTCGCCGACCGACAGCGATCCGATGTCGTCGGCCTCGGCGTGGACGGCCCCGTAGCGGTCTCGGTCCCGGAGAGCGACCCGATCGACGGCGACGGCGGTCGCACTTCCGCCGGAGTTCTCGACCGTGAACTCGACGGTCGTCGTGTTGCCCGGTTCGGGAGCCTCGGGCGTGACGGTCACGTCCGAAACCACCAGTCGTGCGTCGGGGACATCTGCGAGCGCCGGGGCGGCCAGAGCGGTAAGTCCGACAGCCACGAGAAGCATGCATGCGGAGAGCAGGTGGCGGCGTTTCACTACTCGGAGTAGTGGTTCAGCGGGTTTATTCGTGTTGCTCGACGCGGTCGATCGCCGGAAGCGTATCGGCCCTCTATTTTTATACCTGCCTCCAGAGTTTATAAACAAACGGCCACCTAACCGGCGAAAACGCTCGACCGGTCGCTGGTTGTATCTATATTTTCCCACCGGATGAGCTCATAAGTAGTGTCCAAAGTACACAATACTCTACCCGATAGCGGATAGCCGGCCGAGCGGAAAAGGACCGTCCGCGTTGCGAACGGTCAGGCCCGTCGTTCGGTAGACAGTTCGCGCTCGACGGTGAATCCATCGAGGTCAACCGTGACGCGCTCCGCGACCGTGGTGAACGCCTCGTAGTGGTCGCCGCCGGGGTCGATCTGCGTCTGACTCTCGATGAGACCTGCCTGCCGGAGCGTGTTGAGCCGTCGGTAGACGGTCGGCAGCGAGTAGCCGGTGAGGTTGGCGACCTCGCGTGCGCTTCTCGGTTCGCCGTTGAGAATGTCACAGCAGCGGCGGGCTTTCTCATCGCCGAGCGCGTCAAGGACATCGCTCGCGGTTTCGTCGGAGGCCTGCACCAACGCCTGTTCGACGGTGTCGAGGAGTTCTTCCCTGTCGATCGGTTTGACGACGTACTCGTCGAAGGGGAGTTCGACCATTCCCTCGTCGGGTTCGACCGCCGTCACCATCACGACCGGACAGTCGTGGCCATCCTCCCGAAGTGTCTCGAGCACCTCGTCGCCCGAAAGACCGGGCATCCGCCGGTCAAGCACCACGAGGTCGACCGAATCGTCGAACGCCGAGAGTGCTTCCCGGCCACCGAACGCGGTCCGGACATCGTATTTATCACCGAACCACGTTCGGTATATATCGACGAGCCCTCGTTCGTCATCGACGGCCAAGATCGTGGCGTTCTCGCTCGGCATCAACTATTTTAATGTTATGGCCAACCGATATAATCGTTTGGGAGACGGGTGCACTAATCGAGGGCGATACCGCCCGGTCCCCGGGTTCTGTGACCCCGGAGTGCGAGATTCGGACTACGGAATTCGGAGCGCAAAATTCAGCCACCGTTGGCACCGTCCTGAACGATGTAGGTGCGTCGAACCACCGTGGTAAACTCGCTGTTTTCGACGAACGACGAGACGCACTCCACCGAAGCGCCGAGCAGTACAGATACCGTGCGAGCCAAACCGCTGACTACTCGGCGTCCGCTGTGTCGACGTACTGGTGTTCCCACTCGCGTCGGGCGTCGATCTCACGCTGGCCGCGCCGCGTCGCCGTGTAGAAATTCGTCCGTTTGTCCCGTTCGCCTTTCTCGACGAGGCCCTTCTCGACCAGCGTGTCGAGGTTTGGGTAGAGACGCCCGTGGTGGATCTCCGACTCGTAGTAGTCCTCGAGTTCATCCTTGATGGCGAGGCCGTGCGGCTCGTCCAGTCCGGCGACGACGTACAGTAAGTCTCGCTGAAACCCGGTCAGATCGTACATACCACACAAAATACATATTAGCAATATAAATCCAGCGGATGACGTTTCACTCAGAAAATACTACACACATACCGATTCTGTGTAGGTTTCTCTTCCACCAACATCGGCGGACGCAGAGAAGTGAGCCCACACACGCTCTATTCGTCCGCAGTCAGTGCCACCTGTTTGCTCGTGCCCTGAGTGCCGGTTTGCCGCATGTCTGACAAAGATTTACTATCACGCGGGCGGTGAATCGGTATAACCGCCCAATCTAGTTCTCATGACCGACCCCGACGCTATCCTTGGCACGTGTCCCAACTGTGGGCGTGAAATACGTCGGGTACACGTGCTCATCGACTACGAGACGGAGGACGGTGACCGTGGCATCTGGGCCGACTGTCCCGGGTGCGGCGAGGTTGTCGATCCCAACGGGTGAGCGAATCTCTCGGCGGAGGGGGCTAACGGCCGGTTGGCGCAGCCTTCGACGATGCTGCGTGATCTGCAAGCGAGTGCGTTCGTGCTGCAAAACCGGGTAAGCAACAGCGTATCATGGGGGCTCAGCTTCCGAATCATTCGCGCTGATATCTGGCAGTCGAATCCGGACCGTCGTTCCCTCCTCGTTCTCAAACGTGAGCGCACCGTTGAGAGAATCGGTGCCCCATTTGAGCTGCCAGAGTCCGAGTCCCCGGCTATGCTGTAGGTCGGTTTCGGTGCCAGCCGCCAGTGAATCGAGTTCGGTTGCCGGAATACCCGGCCCATCGTCGGTGATGACGACGCAGTAGCCGCTTCCTGTTGACTCGACAGAGACCGTAACCATTGCGTCGGCGTATCTGATCGCGTTTTCCAACGGGCTCACGAGCGTTGCCCGGAGTGTTTCTTCATCGGTTCGGAGCGTGGCCGTCGACGGAAAATCCGTCTCGACGGTGATCCCTTCGGACTCGATGTCCGCGAGCAAATCGGGGAGCACCGTTGTGAGATCGACTGTCGTCGGTTCGAGATCACGCGCCATGAGGCGATCAATCCGGCGCGCGCGCGTGCCAGTTTCCGCTAGCCGATCCGTTGCCGACAGGATCGCTTCGGCGTGGTCACCGTCTGTTTGCTCGGCCAGCTGCTCCGTATGGCTGTTGATTACGTCGATCTGGTTCCGGAGGTTGTGCCGGAGGACCCGATTGAATACTTCGAGGCGCTGCTCGCGGTGTTTACTCTCGGCGATGAACCGCTCGAGATCGTTGCTCATTGCGACCATCGCCTCGCCCACGGGGCCGGGGATGTTCTCCTCAAGCGCCTCGTCGTCGAACCTTCGCCGTGCGATCTTTTCGGCCTGCTCGGTGATCGTCTCGATATACGATTGTATCTTCGTTAGGCTTCTCTGAAGTTGCCCGACCTCATCACCCCGGTCGTCGGCCTCGATTTCGACCGTTAGGTCGCCACTCGCGATCGCATCCGCTTGTGTTGACAGCCTTTTGACCGACCTGATCGGACCGTAATGGATCATCCCGCTAAGAAACAAAAATCCGACAAACACGAACCCGATCAACCCCATCAGATAGCGCTGAATCCGATCGGTCACTGCTAGCGCACTTGACCGTGGAACTTCTTTGACAACCACCCAATTGATACCGTCGCTCGGAACGCTGTGATACCCTCTGACTTCCCTTTCGCCTAGCTCGGAGCCGTTTATCGGTGCAAACTGGTTCTCGCGGGCATCGATCTGAGATTCGACATCGGTGACGGTTGACTCGCCCTTGTATGGCCGGAACTCGTTCGGTCTGTTCTTTTCAAACATCACATAGGCACTCACGCCGCCAAGTACGACGGTGCTCGCCCCATCGAACGCATCTGCCGTTCTCGTTATTCGGGCGCTCGGACGATACTCGCCGATCAACACGTGGGCCCCATCAGGGGTCGGTGAGGCAATCGCCACGGACATGTTTCCTCCATCTAGATACACCCACGAAACCAGTATATCCTCGGTGCTATCGAACTGGAACGGCACTTCCTCGCCGTCAGCGTTTTCGCCCCAGTCAATATTGGTCGCAGCGAGTTCCTCCTGTTCAATATCGTCAGTGCTGGAAACGATCTGCTCGGTCGTCCCGTTCGACGGCTGTTCCGTCGCACGCTCGACGACGTGGAGGCTGACGAGTTCGTCCGGCGCCTGATTTAATTGTCTCGTAAGTGTTTCATCAGTGACCGTTCGATTAGACGGTTTAATACCGTTGTGTGAGGACAGAAGACGGATCGAGTCCTGTTCACCCTCGAGCCATCTAGCGAGACTCTCGGCTTCAAGTTCCGCACTGGCCTCGATCGATCGCAACTGCTCTTCAGTTACCCGATCGGAGACCTGATACGCGATCACCGTCCCGCCAGCGACAATCACCGCGATAATAAGCAGCGAGACAGCTAACAGCTTGATTGCGTACCGGGATCGAAATCCGTCCGGAAGATACTGTCTACTGCCCATCAACTAAACGCTAGTCGCTGTCGTATAAAAAAGTCGTACGTCGGACGGGGCGCCCGGACTCACGAACGCATACCGATGAGCCGGACCTGTCATGGAAAGCCGGCAAGCATAGATGATCGAATTGACTCCGTATGGGACGTTCGATCACCACGTGCCGGACACACACCGGCTCACTTGGGGGTCGAGCGGACGAGGTCGAAACACAACTCGACCGCTCTGTAGGTTGCCCGGCGGGTCGGCCGTGAGATGGCCAGCATGACGCCCGCGAAGCCGACGAGGCAGGCGGCCGCGGCCGTGATCGCGATAGCGACCGATGGCAGGCCGACCGTGCGGAGAGCAGCGACAACCCCAGTCGCCGACACGAACGACGAAAACAGGCCGACGAAGAGGTGAGCAGCCAACCGTGTATCAACTGGTATTCGGCCGAGGACATCGCGTGCGTAGTAGCTGACGTAGCCGAAAATGACGAGATTCATTATACCGTAGCCGACAGCGCCAGCCATCGCGCCGAACTCCGCACCGAAGACCGCCGGGACAGGGGTGCTGAAGAGCAGTCCGTAGAGTTTCGTGCGGAAACTCACGCTCGGCCTGCCGAGTCCCTCTATCGCGTGTGAGGTGAGCGTCCAAAATCCCCGAAGAAGGTTCACGCCGCCGACGATAAGTACTGTCGCCGAGAACGCCGCCTGCGCGTCGGCAAAGACGAGTCCAGCGACGACGTCATGGGCAGCCAGCAGGTATCCGAAGACAACGAACGTGGCGCCCGTCCCGGCGGTGATCGCGCTGTCGAGGTACTGTAGGGAGTCATCCCCGACTGACACGTCCCCACTTACCTTCGTAAGTAACGGTGACGAGAGTCGCCACGATATCGTCGCGCCAAAATCGGCGAACCGGTCGGCAGTCTCGTAGATGCCGACGGCAGCGGGCGTTGCGACCACGCCGAGGACGTACACCGGCATATTGTACGAGAAGCGGTCGAGGATCTGATCCGGAACACTCCATTTCCCGAAGTTCCAGGCCCTACGAAGCGCGTGTCGGCTCGGTACCGCCGGGACGACGCCGAGTAAGACTGCCACCGGCACGCGCAACAAAAGGCGAACACCGGCGGTGACGAGAAGCAGGTCGCTAGCCGACGATAGCACCGGCGCGAAAATCAATAAAACCGTGAGGGTGATCGCACTCTGGAGTCCGTTGAGCCACGTCTCCACGCTCGGGTAGCCGATCGCACCGAGCAGACTCGCCACAAGCATCGAGACAACGAGTGCGAGGGCGTAGAGCCCGACCGAAGGGAGCGTCCCGGGGGTGAGAACGGTCCGCCGAAGGAGTTCATCGGTCACGGCGAACACGAGTCCGCCGGAAATGAGGAGGTACCCGACGGCGAAAATGAGCGCCACGCCAAGGTAGGAACTGACAGCCTCGCCACGCTCGCTTCCGAGCTTCTGCACCGTCTGGCTGATTCCGCGGATCGGACGGAGAACCAACGCGACCGAGAGTGTAATAAAAAAGTACGTCCCGGTGGCCGCGGCCGAGGTGACAAACACGTACACCAGCCCGCTGAGAACGTACAACGCCGTCGATATGAGCGCCCCGCCTGTCGTCCGAATCGACGAGTCAAGCAGGGTTATTTCATCGCCGCTCCGCGAATCAACCATCCATTAGTGAGTACGGAGTACACATCAAAAGGGGTTCTCCATCCGGAAACCACTCTGAGGCGGGCGTCGGAAACGGGGGGCGAGAGAACCCAATCGCTGGCCGGAGACTCGGCATACACGGGCCGAATTGGGCGCAGGAGTGTGCCACTCGGGTCTTGCGAGAGGCCTCGCGAACAGCGCCCGTTCGGTCGGGAACGAACAGCAGTACTGATGAGTCGTTACCTTCCAAATGAGCCGGGGAAGTCCTGCCCGAATGCCACAAAACAGCCACGTTCTGTGTACTTTGACGGTCAGTCTCTGTTGCTACTGCGAAGCAGATCAAGACAGTTGCACTTCACGACGCGATTGATCGCCGACTACTGATCAGATACAGACATTCAGGCCAGTTCCGGTTCAGATTCGGTCCGGCCCCGATCGACGGCGGCCACTGCTTGGGTTGCGAGGGTCGTGTACTGGTCGGTTCCCCTGCGCTTTTTTATATAACCCGTGACCGCAGCAGAGGCTGATTCGCTGTCGATTTCTCTTGAATTCCTCCCGGTGTAAAAAATAAATGGGAGGTCTGGGTAGTCCTCACGAACGGATTCGAAAAACTGAATTCCATTTCTCCCGGGCATATCGTAGTCCGAAATGACTACATCGATATCACGTTTCTCAATGACTGCCAGCCCCTCGCTGACGCTGTGGGCGGTTGTAACGGTGACGCGTCCGCTTTCGCGCTCAAGAAACGCCGTCACTACCTCTGTAACCCCCGGCTCATCGTCGACGTGAAGAATGGAGATATCTGGAGTCATTGTACTGGCTTCACACCATATGCTGGATGTGTCTAACACATAAGTATAATATAACTAATATGTAATCCGCGCTGTTACCGGCTAGTAAGTCACCGTTCGGAATCGAAAGCGTTCAAGAGACTGTACGAGGCTATAGCCTATACAGACAGACAAAAGCGATCACGATTCACCGCTCGTCGCCCGTAATGAAGCCATCAACGGGTACGCTAACGGACTCTGAAGAGCCATCCTGATATTCGTCGTCGGTCGATCCAAGATCTATCGCGGGGCCGACGACCTCGCTGGCCCGGAACTCAGTCGCAGGACCGCCCGGCAACACCGAAATGAGTTCGAAGAGATCGGTAACTGGGAACGCCGTCCGATCGAACACCGCATGGAACGGCTCCCGACATTCGGCTCCGACATTACCCATCCGTACCCCGGTCCAACATTGGGTGTGATCGTACTGTTAGGTATCGGTGCGCCGTCCCGCTACCTCTGCCGCTGGACGGCCTCACTCATCTCTTGGATCTGTGCCGTCTGTTCTTCGTTTGCGGTGGCGACAGTCTCGATCTCGTCCGCAACTTCCTGGGCCTGGTCTACGAGTTCGTCGATGATGCTGGCCACTTCTTCCGTCGAGGCGGCTTGGTCGTCGGTGGCATCCGAGACCTCCCGAATTCCGCCCGACGACTCTTTGACTGCCTCGACGATATCCTGGAGCGTGCTCATCGCGGATTCGACTTGATCGATACCACGTTCGACCTGGTCGGTTGTCTGTTCGAGACTTTCGACCGTATTCGAGGTGTCACGCTGTATCTCCTTGACCATCTCCTCGATATCGCTTGCGTAGCTCTGTGAGTCCGACGCGAGACTTTTGACTTCGTTCGCGACGACCGCGAAGCCGTCTCCCGCTTCGTCCGCGCGGGCGGCTTCAATCGAGGCATTCAACGCGAGAATGTTCGTCTGATCGGCAATATCGTTTATCGCCTCCACGATCCCATCTATCTCGTCGATCCGTTCTTGGAGTGTCTCGACATCCTCGACGACTGTCTGTGAGGAGTCGTTCACCGAGTCCATCACGTGCAGGGCTTCATCTGCGGCGTCTTTGCCCTCCTCCGCCAAATTCTCGGCGCGCTCGCTAGTCGTGGCGACTTCGTCCGCAGTGGCGGCGATCTCCTCGACGGTTGCACTCATATTGGACACTTCACCTGCCACGTTTCGCATCGAATCCGCTTGCGTGTCGGCAAGTTGGCTGATCTCCTCCGTACTCTCAATGATATTCTCGCCGGTATCTTTGGCCTCCATTGCGGCGCTTTGCAGGTCCTCTGCGATCTCTTGTTGCCGTTCGAGTTCCGTCTCGACTTCCTGGCTGTACGAATGGATGTACGTATCCATCGCGACCTGACGGTCGAGGCTCGTGATCTTGAACAGCGAAAGCATCTGATCGCCGAGTTTCTCGAGCGCTGCGCCCGGGCTGAGCGGCTCGGCGGTATCCAGCGTCGGCTCTTCGGTTTGTACCATCGCAGTTCCTCCATCACTTTGGGCGAGTTGGGTCTTCATGTCGTCGACCAACGCTTCGATCATGTGCTCGTAGAAGACGCTGTAGGCGCCCATGTAGATCTTCGGCCCGAGATCAAGCATATCGTGAATCTTGCCGATCCGTGCCCGACTCTGGAAGTACTGTTCGTCGTACTGGCCGCTTATCACTCCTTGGAGGTACTGGCGTTGTGCCTGCTTGAGCTGATCGATGCCCTTTGTCGACTGGCCAAAAATCTCGACTGTCTCCTCGTACGCGTTGAGGTGGTCGTAGAACGCGTCGACAGTCTCGTCGATGACTGGCTCGATCGTCTCGGCCATCCCCTCAAGTCGCTGTCGATCCTCTTGCTCGAAGTTGGTGAAGTCCTTTCGCCACGAAATCTCCTGACTATCGATACCGATATCGTCGATCAGTTGTGTGCCGTTTACTTGTCGCCGTCGTTCGTCGTCGATTTTGTTTTCTGATGACATCCTGAATGATGCTCCATAGGTTTCCTCCGAGGGCAGTACGCAGGTATACTCCTGACAGTACCATAGCCCGAAGATGGTTTCCTATTTGTATCGCTCTGAGTACGCAGTCGAGAGCACATATATAGTAGCTTATCGTTGATTCACTCCTCAACACAATAGGTGATATTATAAATAACAATATTTTAATACTTACTTGGAAGTAAGCCGAAATCAATACTGGAACTGGCGCAATTCGGTCGCGATCACCGCCGGCTTCGGATCAGATGCTGAAATAATGTAATAGTTCCAATATTTAGAAACGAGCTGATTTCAAGGTACTGTTCCACAAAATCCGATAAAGTGGCTGTATGAATGACTTATGCTGGTCTATTCATTTGATGCCATGTTCGAACCTCTTTTTTATCAGAAATACTACTATACTTACTGATTCGAAATTATNAATCTATAGTCAGTACCTTGGCGGATACGAAGTAAACTACGCTGCTCGTAACCCTTTCGGTCACCTGATAGTTAGCGGGGTTTTAAATATCCATCTACCGTATTTTTTTCTAACAAATGCACAATTCCAACCAGTCGAGCGATCATGAGGTGTGTGCCCCTCTAAATCGGATTTCAGATCCGGTAACCGTGCCTACTGAAGACCGCAGATACAACCGCACCGATCAAGGAACCGCACAGTTTTCGCATCTCGGCCTCGGGTCACTACTCGGTGAGAACATCAGGGATGCGTTTTCGGGAGCGTGGGAAACCAAGCCACAGAACACTCTCGGACAAACGATCGAAACCGGACAACGGACGAGATTCGACGCGTTTACGAACGGTCGACCGACACGTACGTTACGAAGCCAACTGACCTCAACGCGTATATCCGGCCGATCCTGGGCGCTGTACGCTTTGGATATCGACAGCAAACGCTCAGATTACAGATGATTGAGACAGCCGCAAACAATATCCTGCTCGTGGAGGATAATCCGGCCGACGCCCGCCTGATCACCGACTACCTGAACAAACAGGCGGGGCCGAACGGAAACGACACGCCCGCCATTCAACACGTCGAACGGCTGGCCGAGGCCGTCGATGCCCGACATGCCGACGTCGACGTTATTCTACTGGATCTCGGATTGCCCGACAGCCAAAAATTCGACACCATCGAAACGATGCTCGATGCATCGGGCGACGAGCCCATCGTCGTGCTGACCGGCCTTGACGACGAACGCGTCGGCACCGAAGCCGTCGAACGCGGCGCACAGGACTACCTCGTCAAAGACGATCTCACGCCGAAACTCCTCCGACAGACGCTTCGATTCGCAATCGAACGCGAACGCCAACAACAGGAGATGAAACAAGCAGACACGTTGTTTCAGAACGCCCAGGATGGGCTGTTCGTCATCGACGTCGAAGATGGTGGGGAGACGTTCCGCGTCAAACAGGTCAACTCCACATACGAGAGGCTTACCGGGGCTTCGGCTGGCGAACTCCGGGGGAAAACAATCGATGAACTTGCCGATGAAGCGGACAGCGATTCTATCCGCGAAAAATACAGAAAGTGTGTGAACGGTCGAACGTCTCTTGAGTACGAGGAATACCTCTCATCGTTCGACAGTGGGTCGTGGTGGGAAACGAGAATCGCGCCGGTACTCGTCGATGGCAACGTCACGCAGATTGTCGGATCGACGCGAAACATTACTGACCGGAAAGAGCGCGAAAATCGCCTGAAAAAGTTCGAACAGATGGTTCAACACACCGGGCACGCTGTCTTCTTCACCGACTCGGATGGTCAGTTCGAGTACGTAAATCCCGAATTCGAACAACTGACTGGATACTCGGCTGCTGATGCACTCGGGGAGACACCTGAGTTGCTCAATTCCGGTGAACACGACGATGCGCATTACGCTGACCTATGGGAGACCGTTCTAGACGGTGTGGTCTGGAGCGGCGAGATTGTGAATGAACGTAAGGACGGAACTCAGTTCGTCGCCAACCACACGATTGCGCCGGTGACCGACGACTCGGGAGAGGTGACTCATTTCGTCGCAATCTACGACGACATCACCGAGCGGAAGGAACGAGAAATGCGGCTTCAGACGCACGAAATCGTCGTCCAAGCAATGAACGAGATGGCGTTTCTCGTAGACGAGCAAAAACAAATCCGGTTTGCCAACAAAACGGCACTAGACTATGCGGACGCTTCACTTGAGGAACTGGTGGGCCTCCCGATCGTTCCGATCACAGAAGAGATGGCTGCACCTGACGAAGACCCTCAACGGTTTTTCGACGCGATCGACGCGCTCTTGACGGACGAGGAACCCGATGTCGGCGAATGGGTCCAAGACCCCGATGGGTCGGAGACGTTGAGCCTCGAATTTGATTTCTTCTTAGAATCGATCGGGGATGTCTGTGTCGAGCAACGGTTTGCCCCGGTGGAACTCTACGATGGTACCCGAGGTGTTGCTATCATTTCAAGGGACGTTACCGCCCGCAGAGAGCAAGAAGAAGAGATCCAGACGCATCTGGAGCAAGCCCAAGAGGTCGGTAACGTCGGGAGTTGGCACCTAGATATTGGCACTAGCGACCTGCAGTGGTCGAACGAATGTTATCGGATCTTCGGCTTGGAACCGGGAACGCCGATGACGTATGAACGGTTCCTGGGGATGGTTCATCCCGAGGACCGTGAGGCAGTTGAGAAAGCGTGGAGCGAAGCACTAGAAAAGGGTGGCTATGATATTAAACATCGAATCGTGGCAGACGGCGAGACAGGATGGGTACAAGAAACAGCCAAGGTTGAATACGGGCCTGACGGAGAGCCAGAGACCGGTATCGGCGTCGTCCGAAACATTACAGAACAGGTCCAGCAAACCCGTAAAACGCGTACACAGAAAGAGCGGTACGAGTCGTTACTGCAGAGTGCGCCGGACCCGGTTTTCGTGGCCGATACGAACACCGGCGAAGTGATCGAAGCAAACGAAGCCGCGGAGTCACTGCGTGAGCAGGACCGGGATGAGATTCTTGGCTTGCACCAGTCGAAACTTCATCCCCCCGACGAGCGGGAGCGAGCCGGGGAGCTATTCGGTGAAGCAACTAACGGGAGCGGCGGGGCTTGGAGAGAGTATCCCGATGGCTCACAGATTCACACAGTCACCTCAACAGGAGAGACTGTCCCTGTGGAAGTCACGGTCAATACGTTCAGTCTGCCAGACGGAAACGTTAGCTACGGGATTTTCAGAGACATCACTGAACAGATCGAACGCGAACGCGAAATAATCGAACAGAAACGGCGATACGAGTCTCTATTTAATAGCATCCGTGATCCCATCGTCGTAACAGACACTGATGGTCGGATAGCGAACTGCAATCCCGGCTTCACCAACCTGTTCGGATACGAATTGGACGAGATTGTAGGGCAACCGGTCGAGATTCTTCTCGCTACCGACAAAGACGTGAATAGATCGCTGCTGCTGGGCGATAACGCGACGTATGACATTACGGAAAAGACCACGCGAGAATATCGAAAGCGATCCGGACAGGAATTCCCCGGCGAGATGGCTCTATCTCAGTTTACGGATGCCGAAGCCAACGTTCTCGGACATATTTATCAGATAAGAGACGTTTCTGATCGAGAGAAGAACCGGCAGCAAATGAAGGTCATAGACCGTGTGCTCCGGCATAATATCAAAAACGATATGACGGCCATCATTGGCCATGCTGAACTCATCGAGACGAACGCGTCGAGCGAACTCCAGCCATCCGTTGAAAAGATTCAGGAGGTCAGCCAGAAGTTCGTGGACACGGCAGAAAAACAACGGAAGATCACAGGAGTGCTAACCGAGCCACCGAAACTGACCGCCTTCGATATCGTCCCTATCGTAGAATCCACCGTTACAGAGATACAGAAGCAATATCCGGCCGCCGACGTGAGGGCTACCCTTCCCGAAGCGCTTAGGGTACGCGCGATTCACGATATCGGCGAAGCAATTCGCGAATTACTCCGGAATGCGGTGGTTCATTCGGATAAAGCGTCCCCGACTGTTGATATCGATATGCGAAATGGTGGTGAAACCAGCGCCATCAGTATCGTTGATGACGGCCCAGGGATTCCGGAGATGGAATCGAATGTACTGACTCGGCAGGCCGAGATCGATCCCTTATACCACGGGAGTGGGCTCGGCCTCTGGCTTGTCCATGAGATCGTGCGACGATCGGATGGTCGGCTGACTTTCGAAGAGAACGGGTCGAACGGTAGCACTGTAACGGTTCATCTCCCCACAGCATAGATGGAGATCTCTCGCCACAGCGAGACGCTCAAGTGCGATCGATCGAACAGCCTGGCTGCCTGCATCGGCCAGCCTCCCGGAGTAGCAGCCACCACGCTCTCGCATCTCTCATGGCTCCCGGTCTTCCGATCGCTTAGGTCCGCTCCAAGCTCGAAGCCGATCGCCCGAAACTCGGACATTTTCTCCTGTGAGAGTTCAATATCCGGGCCAGTCGGGCTAGAAAGTGGTCGCTTACTTTCGGGTATGTCGGTCACTAACCTGCAAAGAAGCTCAGATACATATACTGGTTGTGCCTTTCGGTAATAAAATGTCTCGCGATAAAATAGCCCGGATCAGATGACGTCCTCAGGACATATCAAAAGCACAGAGACGATCACGGCTCTGTTCGCCGGGGCACCAAAAATAGATCCCGAAGCGGCGATTCAAGCGCACAGTAACCGTCCGGTAACCGTCGATGTCGTCAGTAACGGCCGAGAAGCGATCCAGTGGTTCAAGAAAGTGAGTAAGCCGGCACCTGACCGTTCCCCACCGACCTGATCTTCTTGGAGTTCGGGTTTGAGTCACCAGACAGCGAACCACTGGCCTACATGATCAAATCTAGCCCCCGTCTCGAGACCGTTCCGGTCGTTGTTCTGATAGCCGATGGAGCAGATGCCGAGACGGCGTGCGAGTACGACGGAAACGCACACGTCTCGATACCGACCTCCCCGAAGCCTATGCCGAACTCCTCCGGTCGGTCGGAGAGTTCTGGTTCGAATGGGTGCGTTACCCGTCAGAATCTTTATTCATGGACGAACACAATAATGGCTATGACTGAGTATAGCTCGTCGGATGAACCGGATATCCCTGACTATCTTCTCGAAAGTGTCTCGCTTCTCTCAAAAAAGTGGCATCCTGCTGTCATTCACTGCCTCTCCAACAGCGACGGGCTCGGGTTTAGCGACCTCGAACAACAACTTGATGGAATTTCCGCGAAGGTCCTGAACGACGCGCTGGCGGAACTCCAAGAGTATCAAATCATCGAACGACGGGAAATAAATCAGAGTCCGCTCCGGGTCAACTACACCTTGACTGAGCGGGGCAAAGAACTCGATACGGTCATCGGGTCACTTGCCGACTGGGGGGAAACCTACCTTACGGAACCAGAAACCCAACGGATCGTCTTGGTCGCTGACGATAACGAACAGATCCTGAGGATGCACACGACGTGGCTGGAAGACGAATACACTGTTCGAACGGCCCGCGACGGCGAGGAGACAGTTCAGGGCCTCGATACCGATGTCGGCGTCGTCGTCCTCGACCGACGGATGCCCGGACTCTCCGGCGGCGAAGTACTCGATTGGATTCGATCACAGCGATACGATATCCGGGTCGTCATGGTTACCTCCGAACTCCCAGACCCGGACATATTCGATATGGCGTTCGACGAGTATCTCACGAAGCCGGTACTGGAAGACGAACTCAAAGACGTGGTCGCGGATCTGTTCGAACGCCGCGAGTACAGCACTCAACTACAAGAATACCTTTCGCTCCGGTCGAAGCAGGCGCTCGTTGAAGCCGCAAACGCAACTGAATCGTTAAAAACGACCGAGGAATACGAACAACTCCAAGACCGGATGGCTGCACTTGAAGTGAACAGCGATGACATCGCAGACGCCGACTCCGAGATACTCGAACAACTCCCACTCACGGTACATCAATGAGCAGCGAGACAGACACGTTTTCACTACCGGATAGCTCACCGAACGAAGCGCTGGGGCGGGTTGACGAAGCAGTGTGTGGCTTCGATGACGAGTGGCGCTTCACCTTCGTCAACAGCAAGGCCGCAACGATGCTCGAACACGCACCTGAAGAACTACTCGGTGAAGACCTCCGGGAAACGGTTCTGGGCATCGAGGACGGCACTGTCGAGGAAAAATTCCGCCAGGCTATGGGGACACAAGAGGCCGTCCGGTTCGATCACTACGACGGCTCTCAAGAGCGCTGGTTCCAGATTCGTCTGTATCCCTCGGAAGACGGGGTTACCGCCTGTTTCTACGATATCACCGACGAGCGCGGCGAACAACTCGACGTACAGCGAAAGCGACGACTGCTCGAGACGATGTTCGAGCAGACCAAGGACGCGCTGGTCGTCGCCGACACCGACCGCCGGATTACTGATTTCAATTCTGCGGCCGAACAACTCTTCGGCTACGATACCAGCGAGGTCATGGGCGAGAAGACACGACTGCTCTACGCCGACCCGGACGACTTCGAACGGCAGGACCGACAGCGCTTCAACGAGAACGTCCCGGAGCGAGAGCAGACCTACATCATGAAGTACGAGCGAGCCGACGGCACCACGTTCGACGGTGAAACCCTTAGCACATCCCTGAGAGGGCCGAACGGCGAAGCCATCGCGTTTCTCGGCTCGATCAGGGATATCAGCACGCGGATCGAGTACGAACAGGAAATAAAAGCACGTAACGACGCGCTCCGAACGTTTCACGAGGTCACGACCGACGAAAGCCGGGCGTTCGACGAACAACTCGGGACGCTACTCGAACTCGGGAGCGACCATCTCGGACTGGATATCGGATTTTTTTCGAGGATCGATGGGGACGAGTGTATCGTCGAACATACCGATACGCAGGATGGCCCGATTCAATCAGGCGATCGGTTCGATCGCCAGGGGACGTACTGTGATCTCATCGCCCAAAGCGGTGAATTGGTTGCCACCAGAAACGCGGGCGAAAGCGAGTATAAACGTTCTATCGATCCCGAGTTGGGATTCGAGTCGTACATCGGAGCTCCGGTTGTCGTCGACGGCGAGCAGTACGGAACGCTGAATTTTTCGGGGACAACCCTCTGTCAGCAGCCGTTCGCTGAAGGCAAACAAAACTTCGTTCGCGTGCTCGCACAATGGATCGGGAAAGAGCTGAGTCGACAGCAGAACCACGAACGAGCGACGGCGAACCGAAAGCGTCTGCGGCAGATCGTCGATATGCTCCCCCAGTTGGTGTTCGCAAAGAACAGAAACGGCGAGTTCCTGTTGGCCAATCAGGCGGTCGCCGAGATCTATGGGACGACCGTCGAGGACCTCGAAGGGGCGACTGATGCCGATTTCGCCGAGTCAAAAACGGAGGCCAGACAGTTCCGCGAAGACGATCTGGCTGTTATCGATTCCAGCGAGCCGAAACGGATCCAAGAGTCTCTGACGACCGCCGACGGCGAGGAGATGATTTGCCGGACGACGAAGATCCCGTACGATCCCGTTGATCACGACGGAGAAGCGGTTCTGGGTGTCGCCACAGATATTACGGCCCGCAAGGAGCGCGAGCGTGAACGGGAACTCCAGGCGGCTGCGATGGAGGCGGCGATGGATGGTATCGCCATTCTTGACGACGGCGAGTACATCTATATGAACCAAGCGTATGCCGATGTCTTTGATTTCGAGGCCGAGGAACTCCTCGGAAGCGGGTGGCGGCGGCTCTACGGTGAGCCAGAAGTGGAACGGCTCGAATCCGAGGTGTTTCCGGCGATTGAAACAGACGGCGAGTGGCGCGGGGAGACGGTCGGGAAAAAACGTGATGGATCCCCAGTTAATCAAGAGATTACGCTCTCATTACTCGACGATGGGAAGCTAATCTGTACCAATCATGATATCACGGACCGCAAAGAGCGTGAGCGAGAACTAGAGCGACAGCAGACCCGTCTACGCGCCCTGTTCGACGAGTCTCCTGACAGCATCATTATTCACGACGCGACGGGGAAGGTCATCGATATCAACGAGACACAAACGGAGGCGTTGGGGTACGACCGCGAAGAGTTACTTTCGATGAACGTCGCCGAGTTCGAGGTCGGATTCGATCAGCCAGAACTCGAAGCCGTGTGGGCCGACATGGACGACGGTGGCGTGCTCAAAGTCGAGGGCCTCCACCAGCGGTGCGACGGGTCGACCTTCCCGGTCGAGGTTTGGGTCAACAAGGTCGAGGTCCACGGTCGCGAGCGTTTCATCGCGCTGGACAGGAATATCACCGAACGGAAACAGCGCGAACAAGAACTCGAGACGAAGACAACCCAGCTTGAGGCGATCCTCGAGAACACGACAGCCCCGATGTTCATGAAAAATGCAGACCGCGAGTACGTCCTCGCGAACCGGCAATACCGGTCTGTATTCGGGTTCGAGAAAGGGGATGTCGTTGGGAAGACGGACGAGGAGTTACATCCGACAGACATGGCCGAACAGGTTTGGGAAAATGACAACGAGGTTCTTGACCGCGGTGAGTCGATTGAGGTCGAAGAACAGATTCAGGCTGGCGACGACGAGCGGATCTACCTCACGACGAAGTCACCGATCTACGGCCTCGGCGAAACCACGAATGAGGGGTCCCCGGACGCCGTCTTTGGCGTGTCCAATGACATTACCCAACGCACGGAACGGGAGCGAGAACTCGAACAGACGAGGGCGCGGCTGGAACGGGTACTCCGGCGAATCGAAGACGGGTTTTGCGCCCTAGACGACGAGTGGCGGATCACGTACGTCAACGACGCGGGTGAAGCGCTCCTTCGAGGTGCGATGGACATCGAGGAGGATGCAGAACTGCTTGACCGCCACCTCTGGAAGAATATTCCTGGGGCAGTCGAAACGGTCTTTTATAAGAAGTTCCGCGAGGCCATGCGACACCAGAAATCGGTCACCTTCGAAGAGTACTACCAGCCACTAGAAATCTGGTACCATGTCAACGTGTATCCTGACGAGAACGGCATCTCGGTGTACTTCAGCGATATCACCGAACGAAAGCGACAAGAAGAGGAGCTCCGGACGCTCAAAGAGCGACTCGACATGGCCGTCGACGGAGCGACCCTCGGCGTCTGGGACTGGAACGTGGAGACCGACGCGGTCACGTTCAACGAACAGTGGGCCGAGATGCTCGGGCTGTCACTCGAAGAGATTGAGCCGACACTCGACACGTGGGAGGCTCTCGTCCACCCCGAGGATGCGCCACGGGTCGAACAGCAGTTGACCGCTCACCTCGATGGCGAGGTCGAGGTGTATGACTGTGAACACCGGATGCAGACCGCGAATGGCGACTGGAAGTGGATCCGTGACGTGGGCGAGGTCGTCGAGCGCGACGACGACGGGACTCCACTCCGGGCTGTCGGTATCCACATTGACATCTCCGAGCAGAAAGAATCACAGCGGGCGCTCGAAGAGGAACGGGAGATGTTCGCTCAAGGTCCCGCAGTCGTGTTCAAGTGGGAAAACGGCGACGGGTGGCCCGTCGAGTACGTCTCGGAAAACGTCACTGAGACGTTCGGGTACACGCCCAGCGACCTCCGGTCGGGAGCGGTCGCGTACGAGACGTTGATCCACGATCAGGACAGCGACCGCGTCAGCGCGGAAGTCGAGAAACACAGCCACGAGGGGACCGACCGGATCAGTCACGATCCATACCGGATAGTGACCGCAGAAGGCGACGTGCGATGGGTCCAAGACAACACCAAAATCATCCGCGAAGACGGAGAAATCACGCACTACCTCGGATATCTCATCGATATCACGGAACGCAAACGGCTGGAGGACTCGCTCCGCGAGAGCAGGGAAGCGCTCCGCGATGTTACCGCCATCGGGTCAGACACGAATCTCGACTTCGAAGCGAAACTCGAGGCAATTCTCGAACTCGGCTGTGACCGTCTCGGGCTTCCCTACGGATTCTTGAACCGGATCGACGGAGACACGCAACACGTTGTCGAGGCGACGGGGACACATTCGTTACTGCAGGCGGGTGAGTCCGCGCCGCTCTCGAAGGCCTACTGCCGCCGAACGATAGAGCGCGACGAGGTACTCGACGTGCAGGACGCTGTCGACGAGGGGTGGGGTGACGACCCAGCCTACGAGACGTTTGGGCTCGGATGTTACATCGGCGGGAAGATCGTCGTCAACGGCAAAATGTACGGCACGCTCTGTTTCGCGGACAGTGACAGTCGCTCTCACAACTTCGACGAGACGGAGCGGGCGTTCGTCGAGTTACTCGTCCAGTGGATCAGCTACGAACTCGCCAGCGATGCGTTCGAGACGAAACTCGAAGAAATAAACGAGACGTCCCAACAGCTCATCACGGCACGGTCCAGAGAAGAGATCGCCGTCCTGGCGACCGAAAGCGCGAAATCGGTGCTTGATATGCGAATAACCGGTGTCTGGTGGCACGACGAATCGACGAATGCGCTCGTCCCGGCGCGTATGACCGAGGCGGCAGCCGCGCTACTTCCCGAGCAACCGACTCTTGAACGGGGTGCGTCACTCGCATACGATGCATTCGAAACCGGCGAAGTTCGGGCGTACGATGAGCTGGGAGACGTTGAGGGACTACATAACGAGGACACAGTTCTCGCGTCCGAAGCGCTCGTTCCGTTCGGTGATTACGGGCTGATGAGTGCGGGTTCGACCGAAAGGAGGCCGTTCTCCGAGGCAGATCTGAATCTGCTCGAGGTACTGTCGTCGACCGTCAAAGCGGCCTTATCGCGTGCAGCACGCGAACAGGAACTACGCGAGACCCAACAAGAACTCAAACAGTCAAACGAAGAACTCGAGCAGTTCGCGTACGCAGCCTCTCACGACCTACAGGAGCCGCTTCGGACCGTTTCGAGTTATCTCACGCTCCTACAGCGGCGGTACAGCGAAGATCTCGATGACGACGCGATCGAATTCATCGACTTTGCCGTCAGTGGTGCCGACCGGATGCGGGATATGATCCAGGCGCTGCTGGCGTACTCTCGTGTCGATACGCGAGGGCAGAACTTCGAGCCAATCAACAGCTCGACGATTTTCGAGCGCGTCACGCAAAACCTCAAGATGACAATCGAGGAGACTGATGCCACCGTTTCCACGCCGGCGACAGAGCTACTCGTCTTTGGTGACGAAAACCAACTCGTTCAGCTGTTCCAGAATCTTGTCGGGAACGGTATCAAGTACAATTCAGACCCCCGAGAGATCGATGTCTCGATCACGCGTCAGGACGAACGAGTGACCGTCGCTGTTACCGACAACGGGATCGGCATGCAACCGGACCAGACCGACGACATCTTCGAGGTGTTCAATCGACTCCATACCCGTGAGGAGTTCGACGGGACTGGGGTCGGTCTCTCCATCTGCCGGAAGATCGTCGAGCGCCACGGCGGTGAGATCAGCGTCGAATCAGAACCGGACGACGGATCGACGTTCACTGTGGTGCTCCCGCTCGGAGATGATCACGATGTCTGACCCGGGTAACGAGACATCAGTTCCTCGTGTGTTCGCTATCGAGGACAACCCTGCCGATGCCCGACTGGTCAAAGAGGGAGTCAACGACGCCGAAGCCAAACTGGATCTCCAGATAATTCACAGCGGCCAGCAGGCCGTCGACCGGCTTACCGACTTGGACTCCACCGAACCGGAAATCTATCCCGATCTAATACTGCTGGATCTGAATCTTCCGGGTAAATCTGGCTTCGAAGTGCTTTCAGCTGTTCGTAACGAAACCACATTTCCGGATATACCGATCATCGCCGTTTCGAGCTCAGAGAACCCTGATGACGTCAAGCGTGTGTATGAACTGTCGGCAAACGCCTACGTAACGAAACCAGCCGATCCGGACGAGTATATCCGAATGATAATGGCTACAGTCGACTTCTGGATCGGGAACGTCACCCCGTCACCCACCAGTGGCTAACGTAGCTCCTGTGTCACTCCCGGAACGAGTACCCTGCAGTTTGACAATCAACACCGTTCACTTTCCATATACGGCCAATAAATTATACGTACCGCCTCCGTGAACTTTGATACCAAATTTAAATGAATGGAAATACAGTCCACATTCTGCTCGTGGAAGACAATCCGGCCGACGCCCGCCTTATCGAGGAATACATTAACGAGCGGCCCTGGCCGGATATCGACGACCGACCCACGATCGAACATGTCGAGCGGATCGATAGCGCTATCGACGCCTGTGTTGAGCAGGTCGACATCGTCTTGCTCGATCTCGGCTTACCGGATAGTTCCGGGATCGAGACACTGGAGCGGATGCTCGACGGTGGTGACTCGGTACCGGTCGTCGTGCTTACCGGATTAGATGACGAACGGGTCGGTGTCGATGCCGTCGAACAGGGGGCACAGGACTATCTCGTTAAAAACGACCTCACCCCTCGTTTGCTACAGCAGACACTCCGATATGCGATCCAGCGGGAGCGGCAACAACAGGAGCTACAACAGCGAAACGCCGAGTTGGCGCTGTTAAACCAGGTTGTCCGCCATGATATCCGAAATGACGTGGCCGTTATTCTGGGATGGGGCGACTCCATGACGGACCATGTCGACGAGACGGGCGAGATATATCTCGATCGTGTGTTGAGTGCGGGCGAACATATCACGGGCATCACTGAGACCGTCGGTGATTTTCTGGATGTGCTCGAAGGCAACAGTGATCCGGAACTGCATCCGATCACCCTCGAAAGCGTGCTCACAAGCGACATCGAGAAGACGAGATCGGCACACGAGGGGGCATCGATCACAATCGCAGGAGACCTCGACGACGAGCTACAGATCGCCGCAACGGAGCTTATTTCCTCGGTATTTCGAAACCTTCTGAACAACGCTGTGATCCACAACGACAAAGAAACACCGGAGATCACCGTTCGCGTCGAAGAAGGCGAGGAGACGGNTTCGGTTCGAATCGCCGACAACGGAACGGGGATTCCCGACAGTCAAAAGGACGAAATCTTNGGNCGNGGGGAGATGGGACTCGAAAGCTCCGGGTCGGGGATCGGGCTGTACCTCGCCGATACACTNGTTGATATGTACGATGGCGAGATCGTCGTCGAGGACAACGACCCGGACGGAAGTGTCTTCATTGTAAACCTCCGGAGCTACTGAGTCCCGATCAGGATACGACGCCCATGCCACTCTCGGCCTTCGATCGAACCAAGCAGGTACCAGCCGTCAGGGCTCGGATGCTTCTCGACAACGGACACGACTGAAGCCAAACTCGATCTCGATCGTCTCCAGTTCGTCACGAACCGCCAGAGAGCCCGCTCGTCCCGACCGCTTCAACCAGCACGTCGGCGCGGTCACACACTTGCCCCGGGCCGTCGGCGACGTACACGGATGGAACCTGCACCGAAGTCTTATGCACACAACTACCCTAATGTGGATGATGAGACGGAACTCGGATGACGACGAGGATTCCTTTGGTGGTGTCTTTGGCGGAATCGAAGAGATGCTATCCGGAATGACTGACGGTGAGTCCGCGCCTGTCGATATCCACGAGTACGACGACGAGATCCGTGTCGTCGCTGATATCCCCGACGCCGATGGAGATGATATCGACATCCAATGCGATGGTCGATCGTTGGCGATTCGTGCCGCAACCGACCCCCATCCGTTCCGCACGCGGGTCGACCTCCCAGCGTACGTTGACGAGCAGTCCGCACGGACGAAATTCAACAACGGCGTGTTTGAGGTCACGCTCGAGCGCGACACCGACCCGGCAAGCATTGGCTTCTATTAATATTCGTATTTAAATAGAGAGGAACTTCACCAGGCCGTCTGGTCTTCTGGCCCGGCACTCACTGTTTTGGACCCATCCTGATTTGTGGCGTCACAGCGGACGGGGACAGACTCCGCGCCACGCTTGTTTTCGATCGCGACGCTGGGTCCTCAACGGGGAAACGTACGGAGACATTCGATTGGGATCTCGACGTGGCGTGCTGTTCGATCGAAGCACGGCTGCCACCGTCTGTGGCACTCCAACACAACTTTTACTCTATCTACCGCACACTAACATGATGCACCGGCGCGAACACGCCGAACAGACGATCCTTCAGGGGGCCCCCAGATGAGCGAAGCGAGTGGCCCGACGCCGCCCTCCGAGCGTATCCTGAACCTCGACGTCCTTCGAGGGTTCGCCCTCCTCGGCATCCTAGTGATCAACGTTCAGTTGTTTTCGATGCCGGAGTTGACGCTTCTCAATCCGACCATCTACGGCGACCTCACGGGGGCGAACTACTGGGCGTGGCTCCTCAGCCACATCTTCTTCGAGGGAAAGTTCATCACGCTGTTTACGTTCCTCTTCGGAGCCGGCGTCGTGTTGTTCACCCGTAGCGCGGAAGAAAAGAGCCGGTCCGCCCGGTCGCTGTACATCCGCCGGTCGGCCTGGCTCGTCGTCTTCGGCCTCGGGCACGCCTACCTGCTTTGGTACGGCGACATCCTGTTTTCCTACGGCGTCTGTGCGTTCGTCGTCGTCGGCCTCCGGGACCGCTCGGTCCGGACGCTTCTCGTCTTCGGGGCGTTGCTGTACGCGGTCCCCTCGACCATCGAGATTCTCTCGGGGCTGACATCGGGGGCGGCCGCGATCGGCGACACCTGGCGCCCGGCGGAGTCGGTTATCAGAGCGGAGATCGAGACCTACCGCGGTGGCTGGCTGGCGCAGATGGACCACCGGATCCCGTCGTCGTTCCAACGACAGACCGCGGGGCTGATCGGCTACACCGGGTGGCGCGTCAGCGGGGCGATGTTGTTCGGAATGGCGCTGTTCAAGTCGGGCGTGCTGACGAACGATCGCTCCTCGGGATTTTATGCCCGACTGATTGCCGTCGGGGGCGTGGTCGGGATTGGAATCGTCGCGGCCGGCGTCGCATACATCCAAGCGGCCGACTGGAGCGCCGGGGCGGCGCTGTTTTGGCGGCAGTTCAATTATTGGGGGGCGCTACCGCTAGCCGCCGCCTACGTCGGGCTGATCGCCCGCTACTGCCGGTGGCGCCCCGCGGGGATCGAGACGAAGGCGCTATCGGCCGTCGGCCGGACGGCGTTCAGCAACTACCTTCTTCAGACGCTCCTTGCCACCTCGGTGTTTTACGGCCACGGGCTTGGGTTGTTCGGCTCGGTCACTCGGGTCAAGGCGCTGGCCATCGCCGTGGCGATCTGGGCCGTCCAGATTCCGCTATCGGCGCTTTGGCTGCGGTACTTCCGGTTCGGCCCGATGGAGTGGGTCTGGCGCGTGTTGACCTACGGGCGGTTCCAAAAAATAAAAAACGGCTGGTGATTCAAGAGCTGTTTTGCGGCACCGATACGTGCCCCGGTCGTACTGTACCCGACTGATCAGTCTCCGGTGGACGTTCATGTCCTGGGTGCTCAATATCAGCCGACGAAACGGCGACTGAGTCGGTCCCAACGGCGGTATTGCTTGATGCAGTGTGTTCAGTATGGGAGTTCACGGAGCCGATCCGGTGTCGGAGCGGCGGCGAACGGTTGGATCGGCGCCCGACACCGAACAGTATTTTATATAAATGCCACCAACGCCTCGGCCAGTGTGGCGATCGAGCGCACCCCGAAGAGTGATTACTTTTAATGTCTGACGCGATTCGCCGCCGGTCGCTCGGGGTGTTGCTCGGCTCGATCGGGATCGCTTTTGCGGCGTCGGGGCTGACACTCTGGTTCGTGTGGGTCCGCCCTCGGACAGTTGAACTGAACCAAGCCGTGTTCGGCATCTCCGTTCACGTACTGTTCGGCTACGTCATCGTAATGTCCGCGATCGTGTTGCTCCAGCGTGAATCCCCCGCCATGGAGTGTTTCCTTGCCGCGAAGTGGTGTCTTGGGGGTGCGATATTTATGAGTGCGCTCGCTGTTTGGGGGGCGATCCCGGAACTTCGGTCCGGGACGATCACTCTAGGCACGCTTCAGGAATTTCTCATCGTCGGCTCCGCTGGTGCCGCTGCGGGCGTCTTGGTGGGGCTGAATCGCGGCCGGGCTGTCCAGAATCGACACGTTGCCGATCGGACAGAGGACCGCGAGGAGACGCTTGTCTTCCTCCTTCGGTTGCTCGAACACGACATCAGAAACCACATGATCGCCATCTCGAGCCACGCCGACTCGATCCGCCCTTCGACGTTCGATCCGTCTCCGACGCCGGCCGAGGCGATCGAGGAGCGAGCCGCGAGCATCGAGCAGTTGCTCGACACCGCGAACGTGGTCTTGGAGTCCGAAACCGATGGCGGGGAGTTCGAACGCGTCGACGTCGGTGTCATCCTCAGGGAGGAGATCGCCGTAGTCCAGTCGGACGAACCTGACGTCTCGATCGATGCCGACATCGAGGCCGACCTCCACATCGAATCGGATCGCTTCGTCGGCGAGGTGTTCCGGAACGTCCTCGAGAACGCGGTCGTCCACAACCCGGCCGCGGACCTCACGGTTTCTGTCACCGCGACCGCTACCGAGGGGGCGATCGAAGTCGAGATTGCCGACAATGGCGACGGCATCCCACCCGACATCCGCGAGAACCTCTTCGAACCGGGCGTCCACGGCCCTGAAAGCTCGGGCGACGGTATCGGGCTGTACCTCGTCGGAAAGCTCGTCGACGCCTACGGCGGCCGCGTCACCGCCTCGGAGCGATCACCGAGCGGGACGCGCTTTCTGTTCCAGTTCCCGCCGGCCCGATCAGACGGAGAGCGGCCCGGGTAGACCTGTCGGCCGTACCAAACTGTCTTGTTGATGGGTCACGTATACATCATCAATGCGGGCGTTAGTCGTCGGCGCTACCGGGTTTGTCGGATCGCGGCTGGTTCGGGCTCTCGACGAGGCGGGTCACGATGTGGTCGCGTTCTCCCGAAGTGCCGACAGCGAGTCGTTCCCGGAGGGCGTCGAACCCTTCGCCGGCGACCTCGGTGATCCGGAGTCGCTCGAGGGGCTCTGCGACGGCGTCGACGTCGCGTACTACCTGATCCACTCGCTCACCTCGGAGAACTTCGCCGAACTCGATCGTCGGTACGCGGCCCGCTTTCGCGAAATCGCCTCCGAGGCCGGCGTCGATCGGGTCGTCTACTTGAGCGGTATCAGCGGCGACGAGACTGACCTCTCGCCACACCTCGCCTCGCGCCGTGAGGTCGAGACCGTCCTCGCTGAGGGCGCATTTGATCTGACTGTGCTCCGGGCGGCGGTGATAATCGGCCCTGAGAGCGCGAGTTTCCGAATTGTCAACGACCTGACCGACCGTCTGCCAGTGTTGGTAGTCCCGCAGTGGGTTCGGACGCCGTGTCAGCCGATCGGAATCCAAGACGCGATTGACTATCTGATTGGGCTGTTGAACGTCGACGAAACTCGCGACAAGACGTACGACATCGGCGGTCCCTCGGTCTGTTCGTACGAGTCGCTGCTCCGGATGACGGCCGACCGGAAGGGACGGACAATACGCATTATTCCGGTTCCGGTGATGACGCCGAAACTCTCCTCGCACTGGCTTCGGTTCACGACTGACGTCCAGTACGCCATCGCGCGCCCGCTGGCCGAAAGCATGCGCCACCCGGTGACTGTCCGCGAGGATCACGACTTTCAGGATGCGGTCCCCATCGATCAGACTCCGATCGAGACGGCTATCGCGGCCTCGCTCGCGGAGTCGTCGTGATCACATAAACAACTATGAAGGTAGCCTGCGTAAACAGCGTATGGCAGACGCCGAGACAACCGAAGAGCAAATCGACGAGACGACCACCTGGCCGGACCTTGCGATCAGCCTCTACGATCGGCTCACCGGGCGGGGCGCGGAGATCATCTACGAGTTCGAGGATATGGAGGTCGAGGTTCCGAGCGGGACCGGCGAGGACGCCGAGCACGCCCGCTGGCGTCTCGACGGCGAACTTCGGGTGACGACCGAAGAGCGTGACTGAGGTCCCGGCCTCGCTGCACGTCGAGGCCGACTTGACGGTCTCTGTCGGCGACGCAGAGGCCGAGGTCCGCTCGACCGGTGACCGCCTCTTCGTCGAGTTTGATTCGCTGTCGGCCGCCCGCGCGATGGCCGATGCCCGACCGGAAGATGTCGTTGACCGGCTCCCGATGGCGTTGCGGGCGGTTGATCTCACAGTCGAGGCTCGGGTCCGGGGACGGACTGTTCTCGTCTCGGGACGGGACGCGGCCCCCGGCGCGCTCTCGGAGATCATCGGGATCGCNCCCGACGAAATTCGGCTCGCGGGTGCCGCCGGGGCGGCGGCGGGGGCGGTCGAACCCTACGTTTACGCTCTCTACGAGCGCCTCACCGACGATCGATAACACAGCACAGATGTCCCACCGACAGCTTGACCCCGACTGGACAACTTGGAACGACGCGATAGACGATGTGCTCTCGGAAGAACTCAGCCGAGACGACGACATCTCGGTGACAGCCGAGGGGCTTGAAATCGATGTTCCACTCGCGTTCGGTGCTGAGGCGCCGCGTGCGACGTGGCGCTTCGACGGGGATCTCACGGTCCGCGTTGAGGGCGACGCTGACCCGCTCGCCGATTGGCTTCGCTTTTGGGCGCGCAGGTCGGGTGCAGGTCGCTGATCGGTTGCTCCCCCGCGTTGGCGGGCCGGGACCCTCCCCGCGCCGCGTTGTTGTCCGCCGCCTTATTCACCCGATCCGCGTCGCAACGCCTTTCGTCTGCCGGTAGTCGCTGTTCAATAGTGATTCAAGTCGATCAACGAGTGCCGCCTCGTCGCCCGGCTCCCACGCCGTCGGCTCCCGAATCGGGACGACGAGAAACCCTCGGCCGCGAATCTCGGTGGCGTGTAGGCGTTCGGCGTCGACCGGGAGCGACCGCGCCTGCGTCGTGAATTCCCGAAGAACGTACCCGAGCGGATCATCACCCACGGGAAGGAGGATGTGGGCGTTCAGCGCCCGGAGTTCGGCGTCGAGGTAGCGCTCGACATCGGCCGGATCGCCCGGCGCGAGCCGGAGATACGAGAGATAACAGTTCTCAAGAGTGGGACGATCGCTGTAGGGTTCGGCGGCGAAGCCGACAGCGTGGAGAACCGATTGGATCCGTTCGCCGGCGGTTGACCGGGTGAACGGGACGCCCGTCTCCGTTCCGCCGTGGGTGTCACCGTCGGCGCCGATCACGTGAAAGTCAGCGTTAACATCACCGTAGCCGTACACCGCTGGTTCTGCTGGGGCTCGCATGCCAAAGGGGTTCGAAGCGCGATCCGTGATTCGCTCCACAGCGGGGGCTAGACGTTGGTAAATAAAAGTACGTGGGTGTCGGGTGACGCGTTACTCGTCGACGACGGCGACGGCGCCGTACATGCCCTGCGCGCGGTGGGGGATACAGACGTAGAGGACCGCACCGGCCTCGTCGACGGTCTGCTCGATGGTGTAGCCCGCCTCGTCGGTGAGTTCGCTTTCGAACTCGTAGTCGCTGCCGTCCTCGGAGACGACGTTGTGTGCGCCGCCCTCACCGGTCCACTCCCAGACGATGTTCGTCCCGGTGGAGACGACCGCACCCGAGGGGCTGAATGAAAAGCCGTTGTCGCCGGCGCCCGTCTCGATGACAACCTCGTCCTGACCGGTCATGTCCTCAAGTGAGCCCTCATAGAGGTTCGCGTCGTTGTCGCCGACGAAGGCCTCTGCGCGGGCTTCGGGCCCTTCGGCACCGCCGTTGCCGTTTCCATTACCGTTGCCTTCCATCTCGCCGTTGCCGCCATCGCCGTTGCCGCCACCGTTTCCGCCACCGTTTCCGCTACACCCAGCTAGCCCTCCGGTCACGGCTGCGGCACCTGTCGCGAGCACGAAGCGGCGTCGACTAAAGTCACTCATATACACCTCATATTAATGGACTGATAGCATATAAATTCAATTAAATCGTATCGGCGGCTTCCATTCTCCCCGGTCCTACGGCCAAGCATAACACAGTCTCTTTGACGCATCACAGCGGGCTCTATGCACAGTCCTCGCGCTGAAAACCGACACTATGTCGTCGGAAAATCACTACGTAGTGACGTCGTGTAGTCGGAAACCCCCGGAAAAAGCGCTCGCTCGTGTTTTCCACCCCCCGGACATCTCACCCGAGGAGAGTAGATAAAACGGAACTACTCGTCGACGACGGCGACAGCGCCGAACATACCCTGTGCGCGGTGGGGGATGCAGACGTAGAGGACCGCACCGGCCTCGTCGACGGTCTGCTCGATGGTGTAGCCCGCCTCGTCGGTGAGTTCGCTTTCGAACTCGTAATCGCTTTCGTCTTGGGAGACGACGTTGTGCGCGCCGCCTTCACCAGTCCACTCCCAGACGACGTTCGTCCCGGTGGAGACGACCGCACCCGAGGGGCTGAACGAGAAGCCGTTGTCGCCGGCGCCCGTCTCGATGACAACCTCGTCTTGACCTGTGAGGTCTTCGAGCTCGCCCTCGTAGAGGTTTGCATCATTGTCACTCAGATACGTTCGGGCACGGGCTTCGGGCCCTTCGGCACCGCCGTTGCCGTCTCCGTTACCGTTGCCTTCCATCTCGCCGTTGCCGCCATCGCCGTTGCCGCCACCATTACCAGAACAGCCTGCAAGCGCACCCGTCGCAGCCGTAGCAGCGGTACCGATGACGAAACGACGTCGACTGAATTCTTTCATATACGGCTGCCAGATTTGTGCCGGACGCACATAAATACCCGTTGACCTATGTCAACGATTGACGAGCAGAAACGTCCGTAACCGGTGGTATCAGCCCTTGAGCACACCGGCAGTTGTGGTTGCTACCTGTACAACCATCTTCTGACAGCGAGAGAATCCCGTCGTTTACGCGAGGCGTGGCGCGCGAGGGAGCGGGTAGCGCTGTGATCACATACAAAACAGCACCGCCCGGTGTTCGGCAGCTAACGTGATACGATGCGTGAGGGCGAACAGGGGGTGAATGCCGGGCTAGATCACACGTACCGATACATCACAATCCCCCCGGCGATCGTTCCCACGAAGGCCACTCCCAGCGGCACGATGGGCAACCCGCCCGGCTGCGATCCCGACTCGGGCTCCTGAGCCGACTGTCCGGCGGGCGTCGAGGCGTTGGCGGTGCCCGGCGGCGGCCCGGAGACCCGCACCGAGATCCGATCGTCGGCGTCGAGCGGCGCGGTGTTCGTCACCATCGGCACGTCCATTCCCGTCTCCGCCTCGACGAGGTTGTTCGAGAACTCGGCCTGCGACAGGTCGTACTCCTCGAGCATGACGGCGAACTCATCGACATCGTAGCCGACCGGCTTGTTGAGCGTGTGCTCGTCGACCCGGTAGATCGCCGCCACCTGGACCGTCTCGCCCGATTCGATCGACGCCTCGACCCCTACGGTCCCGTTCTCGGCGGCGGCTTCGACGCGCTCGTTTTGCACCATCCCCGAGACGACCTCGGCGTTCGAGGGGACCGCGAAGCCGACGGACCCCACGAACGGCCGATCAGCGCCGTTCCGAACCGAGAGTATCTCGATGATGAACAGCCCGTCTCCGCTCTCCGTCGGGCCGACGCGCATGAGGTGATTCACCGGCCGTCCGCCGCTGAGTTCGAGCACACTCTGCTCGGCGGTCGGTGCCGGTAATTCCACATCAATCTCGGTCGCCGGCGCATCCGTCGAGACGACTTCACGATAGACGGCTCCGTCGGCCCGGATGCGGAGCGGATAGGTTCGGTCGGGTTGCAGCGGTCCTATCTCGAAGGAGCCGTCTTCGGTCACCGGTACCTGATCGACTTGGGGGCCGTGTTGGCTCATCACCTCGACGGTGGCGTTCGGAACGGGTGTGCCAGACTCGTCGACGACGGTCCCGGNGACNCGTCGNTNCAGNACNAACGNCGGNTCNTCNCCGGGATCNNCGAGNTCGTAGTACACCGCGTCCTCCGATTCCAGTCGGACGAAGTACGACGTCGCGTTGTCGACCGGCTCGTAGCTGAACGTCCCGTTTTCGACGGTCGTCTCGACCGGGTCGACGATCGGCTCGTTCGACGGGTCGAGGGCGGCGACGGTGACGTTGTAACCGTCGGCCGAGCCGTTCTCGACGGTGACGGAGCCGGTGGCCGACGCCGCGGCGCCGACGCCGGACGCCAGCGCCAGCGCGGCGAACAGCGCGAGTGTGAGCGAAACGAGCAGTACGGACGTAGGTCGGTGTGTCATGGGTTATGAATGCGGTTGGAACGGACGCGGATCAATCGGAACTCGCCTCGACGCCCCGCGAACGGTAACTGAACCGAGGGACGAGGCCGTACGCGGGGTCGAACAACAACACGAGAGCCATCCCCGAAAGGAGCGTCAGAGCGCTGATGCGCATGAGGTTCATGAGCGGGATCCGTCGGACCGTTAGCGAGGCGGTGCCGTCGTCAACCGCCGCGATAACGTAGGTGTCGTGGGTCGCACCCCGGTCGACGAAGACGTCCCGGACCTCCATGTCGCTTTGTTGGACGTATCGCTCCTGGCCCGCGTCGCCGCTTGCGATCCGTTCGCTGCCTTCGTAGACGGTGAGACCGACGCTGCTCCCAACAACACGCGTCTGATCGATCGAGGCTGGCGGGTCCGTCGTCGGCCCAACGTTTCCGGGGTCGACGACGACGACGGCGTCTGTCTGGGGCGTTTCGGGGAGGTAGTCCCACATGACGTAGCCGACGCCGACCAGCCGCTGGCCCTCGGAGACCTCGACCGTCTCGTGGCCCTCCCCGACGATACCGATCCAGATCGGCGAGTCGTCGAGTTGGACGATCGTCGCCTCCGGGCCCCGGTTGACCTGCGTGACGGTCCCGTAGACCGGCTGGACCGTCTCGTGTATCGACCGGCTCCGGTCGGTCACCTGCCCGGCCGAGAGCGCGACGTTCTCTATGTCCGGGGAGGTGGGTCGTTGATATTCGTCGTAGTCGGTCACCTCGACGGCGTACGCCGATTCGGGGACGTCGTGGACCGGCGGCGCCTCGAGGGCCGCCTCCCGTTCGGCGTTGTCTATGATCACCGACGATTCGGTGACGAACAGATATGAAAACGAGACCGAAACGACGAGAAGCACGAGGCCGACGTGAACCATCGTGATGCCGGTCTGTTTGAGTTGGAAGTGTCGGTTCGGCGATCCGGGGATCAACTCGAGCGCGCGCTTGATGACGGTGAGACAGACGTACGCCGCCGGCGGGACGATCGAGAGAACGCTCGCGCTCCCAAGGATTCGATAAAACAGGACATCTCCCGGGCCAGTTTCGGCGAGCGTCCACGTCTCACTCGGGGCGATCAGCGCGGCTACGACCGTCGCGACGCCGAAGACGCCGAGCGAGGCCAGCGCGCGCCGTTGTCCTTCGATATCGTAGTCCATATAGAAGCCGAGCGTCAGGAGTATTGCGACGAGGATCGCGTAGCTCCAGAGGTTGTAGTACATACTCGTCAACTCGAGTTCGATACCGGTGGTGTAGTTGCTGAGGACGGGGAACGTGAGCCCCCACACCGATATGAATCCGAGGAGGCCGATGCCGAGAACCGCCAGGTGCAAAACGTTCGAGCGCGTGATCCATTGCTGCGTTCCGGCGCTCGACTCCTCCGGTTCCCGAACCAGCCAGTAACCGAGCGGCAACCCGACGCCGAGAACGAGCGTCACGGCGAGCAGGATCAGGAGGGCGGATCCGATCCCGTCGTTGGCAAAGGAGTGAACGCTGCGAAAGACCCCGCTTCTGACGATGGCCGTCGCATAGACGATGAGCGCGAGCGTCGCCGACGCCATCGCCGGCGCGAGTGTCGCGTAGGTCGACTGCGACCGATAGTTGATGACGGCGTGGAGTGTCGCCGTGAGGAATATCCACGGGATCAAGACCGCGGTCTCGACGGGGTCCCACGCCCAGATGCCCCCCCATCCGAGCACCCGGTATGACCAAACCGAGCCGAGAATGATCGCTGTCGTCAAAAATAGCCACGAGATGCGCACCCAGCGCGTGATGCTACCGATCCACGCTCCAAAGACGCCGCCGTCGCCACGGAGCGTCGACACGAAGTGGGTGACACCGATCGCGAACGGCATCGTCAACAGCCCGTAGGCCACGAACATCATCGGCGGGTGGATCGCCATGTAGGGATCGATCAACAGCGGGTTGAGTCCCGTCCCATCAAGCGGGACAGCGCCGCTGCCCATCTCTGGGATGGCCTCTTCGACCGGGGTGAAGGGGCCGTCGATGATCAACATTCCGGCGAAGTACGTCACGACACCGATCGTGATCGCTTGGACGAGTTTTCCGTCGGGGGTTTCGAAGCCACGGAGGAGCGCCGCCCAGAGGGCGACGACCGCGGCCAGCGTTGCCCACAACAGCACCGATCCCTCGTTGCCGGCGTAGACGCCCGTAATCCGGTAGAGAAGGGGAATGTAGTTCGCGGTGTTGTCATAAACGTACGCGATTGTGTAGTCAGTAACGACAAAAAGATACGTCAGATACGCGAGCGAAACAATCAACGAAATTGCATTAACGGCGATGAGTGGTGTAACGATGGTGTCGTAGGTCGTATCACGACGGAGATACCCACGAAGCAACAGCCCCGTCGCCGCGAGTCCCGAGACGAGCGCACAGACGAGGAGCGCGGTTCCGATCATCGGCGCTCCCACTCCGCCCGTGCGTCATCGAGGTAGGTCGCAAACGCGTCCGGCTCGGCGTAGCCGTTGATTTCGACCAGAATCTCTCCCCCGGGCGTGATTGCGACGTGCTGTGGCGGGTAGTTCGCGTTATACTCCGTCTGGAGTTGCTTTGCTGACTCGCTCCCGTCGTCGAGATTCACAGCAAGGAGGACGAACTCCTCCAAGCGGTCGAGAACACCCGGGTCCGTGTACGCGTTCGTATTGTACTCCTCGCAGTACGTACACCACGTCGTCCAAAAGTACACGAGGACGGGTTTGTCCTCGGCGGCAGCCGTTTCAATCGCCTCATCAACGTCGGTTCCCCAGGCGGTGTCGCCGTGATACGAATTTGACTCATCGCTCAACACGGGCGCCGCGTTCATCGAATAGTAGCCGATGCCGAGCGCCGTCATCAAAAGGGTGAGCGTGAATAGCTTTCGTGGGTTCATTTGTGCAGCGGATACATCGTGTTGACACTATCCGGACAATTAAGCCCATCGCCATCCGCAGGGTCGATCATGCAAAATCTTTTTCTGTGTGCTTTGTCTGCAAAACCGTATGATGCATCGAGTGCGTAGGCGGATACGTCGATGGAGGTGCCGATAGGGATGGATCGTAGGTTATTGATCCTCGTCGGGACGCTCGTGATGGTCGTTCTAGCAGGGTGTACCGCGCTTCCAGGCGCCGACAACGGCGGCGAGGTTGACGACGGCGACGTCGCGACCCCTGATGCCGACGTTGACGCGAGTGAACCGGTGGAGATGCCGGCCGACATGCCGAACCGGGAGATCATTGATGGTGATCTTCGGGAGGGCGAATCGAAAGACGAGTTGCAGTACCGGAACGCGACCGCCGGCGACGAGATCAACTTCGTCCCCAAGGAGATGAACGAGTCGACGCTCCCCGACAACGAGAACGAGCGCGAACTCATCATCTACGGGCGAACCCTCATGGCGAACACCTCCGAGGAGATGCCCGACCACGTCGGGAACGACCTCTCGTGTGCCAGTTGTCACGGCGGCGGCCAGTCGGTCGCCACGGTCGGCATGGTCGGCCAGGACATCAATCTCATTCCGCTCGTCGGTACCAGCGCGGATCTACCGGAGTGGACGGGCCGACGAAACCGGATGCGTGACACCCGACAGCGCCTGATGGGGTGTTTCCAGCGGAGCATGAACTCACCGGGAGCCGAGGAGGGCGCGCCGGACTACGACAGCCGTGAGATACAGGCCATGGAGGCGTACATGATGTGGCTGAGCGAGGGGGTCCCGACGAAGGGCCAGCCCTACTGGTCACATCTGAACAAGCCGGAAGGCGACGAGAAGGTGCCAGTTGAGGAGGTCAACCCGGTCCGCGGCGCCGAGTTGTATCTCGAGAACTGTGCGTCCTGTCACGGCGCGGACGGCCAAGGTGAGGTTGATGACGAAGGTAACGTTATATATCCACCCCTCTGGGGCCCCGGCTCGTTCAACGACGGCGCCGGGATGGGTCGGATGTACACCTCAGCGTCCTACATCCGCGAGGCGATGCCGTACGGCTACGCCCACGACGTGACCGACTGGGAAGACGTCCACGACATCGCCGGGTTCATGAACGCCCACGACCGCCCCGAGTTCCCCGAGAAGTCCAAGGACTTCCCGGACGGGACGCCCGACGAGGGTATCTACTACAACCGGACCCAGGAGCGGCTCGGCTACGAGATGAACCCGATGCAGAAGAAGCTCATGCTGGCCGACATGCCGACGGGGACCCAGGAAATCGACGAATCCGACATCCCCGACGATGTCGGACGGTACGACCAACCGCTCCGCAACGAGACGGTCGATCCGGCCGACGACTGACCCTGCGATCGTGGCCTTCGGGTCGCAGTCGCGGGCGATCCCGCGATCGTTGCGTTCGATCGCGGCTGCTTTCGACCTGAGTCTGGGTTTCGCTCGCCGCCGACTGTATCGCAAGCAATCGTCACGTTCATCCGTCCGATATCGAAAATACTAGTCGAGATGCTCGAAACGCCGGGCGTCGCCGCGGTCCTCCTCGCGGGGGTGTTGACCGCCCTGACGCCGTGTTGTCTCCCGATGCTCCCGCCGCTTTTGGCCGGCAGTGCCGGCCACCGCCTCCGGCCGATCGCCATCGTCGCCGGGAGCATTCTCTCCTTTACTGCCCTCGGGATCTCGACGGCGGCCGTCGGATCGATCACACCCGAGACGTTCCGGCTCCCGTTCGTTCTCCTGATCATCGCGTTCGGCGCGGTGTTGGCCGACGACGACCTCCACGAGGCCTACACGACCTACGCCTCGCGACTCACCGCCCCCGTGACGGAGTTCACGACGGCCGTCGAGCGCGCTCACCACCCTCTTATTGGGGGGTTCGTCCTCGGGCTCTTTTTGGGGGTCATCTGGCTGCCCTGCGTCGGTCCAATCCTCGGGAGCGTCCTCGCGTACGTCGGGGCCTCCGGGGACATCACCGGGAGTGCAACCCTGC